>Ga0111142_1034_pt1 | contig 21332 bp, 15 predicted proteins | sample DeeMarSeWOR28_12_FD_80398 | JGI IMG/M metagenome (GOLD analysis project Ga0111142, IMG submission 80398) | Anaerolineae bacterium SG8_19 | reverse complement strand
TGAGACGAGCCGTCATCGCTCGCCAAAAAGTTCAGGTATTTAAGCCCCTCATAGACGATCGTTATCACGAAAAACGGGTTACTTCGCATAATGGTCTCGACTTTGATGCCAGGCCAGTTAGTTTTGCCAGTGAAATCCTGACCCAGGTTGATCCTGACACAACGGTGATCGCCATCGATGAAGTACAGTTTTTTGATGCCGATGTTATCAATATTTGTGAGAAACTGGCCGATCAAGGAAAACGCGTCATCTGTGCTGGATTAGACACTGATTTCCGTGGTGTACCTTTTGGCCCAATACCAGATCTGATGGCTCGCGCTGAAGAAGTGGATAAATTGCATGCTATTTGCGTAGTTTGTGGGGAAGAAGCAAACCGGACCCAACGACTGATTAATGGCCAACCGGCTGCATATGATGATCCAATCGTTTTGGTGGGCGCAGCCGAAGTCTATGAAGCCCGATGCCGTCAGTGCCATGCAGTCAATCTTTCCCAATCATGATCCCCGTCACAATTTCAATGACCACATCGGGACCATGATTAACTCGAACCATCGCGATCAGACACTATAAAAAACCGTTTGGTAGGAGAGCATTGTGATTAATTCTAGTCATAATCTACATGATGATATCGCCGATATCTTGATTGATGAAAAGACATTGCAAGCTCGAATCCGCGAGCTGGCCCACCGTATCACCGATGACTATCGCCACACCGACGATCTATTGTTGATTTGTGTGCTTAAAGGGGCCTTCATGTTCCTGGCCGACCTGACTCGTGATCTGGAGCGACCACATGAATTAGATTTTATGGGCGTATCCAGTTACGGGGCGAGCACAGAATCCAGTGGCGTCGTCCGTATCGTTCTGGATCTTAACCAAGACATCGGGGGCAGGAATGTGCTGATTGTCGAGGATATAATCGACAGCGGGCGAACATTGGATTACTTGCGGCGTATTTTGCTTGCCCGCTCACCTGCTTCATTACGCATTGTTTCGCTTCTTGACAAACCCGATAGACGAGAGGTGGACGTTCCAGTAGATTACACCGGTTTTCATATTCCTAATGAATTTGTCGTCGGTTATGGCCTGGATTTTGGAGAGATTTACCGAAATTTACCTTTTATTGCCATTCTGAAGTCTGAAGTTTTTGCCCACCTGAACACTTAAGCGCACTCGAGTTCTTAAAAACTACTTTAATTACTTCTCCAACTGGATTTTTTAACCCATAAGTACTGTCTGCGATGCCGATCATTAGGCGTTATGTACTGGTGACAAACGACTCAATGTTGGCCTACTATGAAGGGGAGTGGGGCCAGTATCTGGCTAGCGCATCGCGGTAACGGTTATGAATACAGTTCTTATTTGTTTTGGTACCTTCTTTCTTTTGTCATTTCTCTCAACGTTACTGTTCGTAGCTGCCAGTATGAACTCCAGCCGTATCAGTCAGGCTGAGGAGGGTTACGAACCAGAGCCAACTTTTCACGGTCACCCCATCCCGGCTCAGTTTGAGAGTTGACATTTAGATTTTAACGAGCCTAGATTCGGCACGGCTAAATTCGTAATTGTCAAAATAGAACAAATGTGCTATTGATGGTATTATGAAAGGAGCTGGAGGCCGATGCCCTTATGTCGCTCATCCGTGATCTATTCAGGTTCAATAAGGGATTCAGCCAAAGATATTAATAGGCCCAAAAACAACAAAGCCCCGGACCATTTGGTACGAGGCTTTGTGGATGAGAGAATTGGACCAATGAGTGTGTCGCATCGATAAGGGATTGTATAAGTCCAATCTCACCTCAACAGAGAATGATTTATCTTCATTGATACGGTCTAACTCAAAGTTGGGATTAACGTACCACCGGGGCAACAGCACATAGTGTTATAAAAAGAGGTGGCCTTGCCATCTCTGGCAAGGCCTGTGGAAAGAGGAGTAAAGGGCAACGCTCTGCTGCGCCAGAGCGCGTACTTTCGCGCCCTTTCTCAACCTGACAGAGTAATAATGATTGACAGAAATACAGAAACTCCTGTCCCATTCGGAGTCAGGTTAATCTAATCAGTTTTTAGCCGGAAAAATGCGTAAGACGTAATCGCCATAACTATTGTCATCCTCAGCCAGAACATCAAGGATCAATCTTAAGTCAACCGGTGCTTCCAACTCATCTACCATTGCTTCTGGTTGCCCGGCCGTTGTGCCGAGCAAGTTTCCGTCTTCGTCCAAAAGGGCTAACACAGGGGCAAAATCCTGGCTTACCAGTTCTAAGCTGAAGGTATCACCCTGATTTAGCGGCAATAAATATCGAACACGGCTGCCCGGCTCGAGAGTTCCGGAGATTTCGTCACCTAGAGCTACTTCTCCGCCCTCAATGATTTCGCCGACCAAAACAGCGAGCAAGTGTGTGATAGCGGCGTCTAGCACCGGATCGCCGTCAGTCAATAAAGTCTCTTCATTAACCGGAACCAATACCGTCGGTGGTACCCCTTGTCCTTCAATGTGGATGTTTCCATCGGCATCCACAGCCCGCCCCTCGGTAAATGTAAAGAATTCACCCTCAGGCATGGCCACTTGTTGGATGCTACCCCCCAAACCGGCCGTAGGATATTGTCCTACGATGGCACTACGGTCTTCAAGCGTCATAGCGTATGTAAAGAATTCACATGCGCTGGCACAATTTGGACCGACGATGACGGCTATCTCGCCATTGTACCGGAGTTCTTCGGCCGGCAGGTAAAAACGGTCCTCTCGACGAGGATCGAAATAAAAATCTTCCAGGTCATCGTCATACCGGCCTAAGTTACCCAAGTCCAATGACTCGTTAAAGAAATAAGCTGCCATTTGATCCGCCAGGAATCCATCACCTCCACCATTCTGGCGCATGTCGATGATCAGCCCGGAAACGGCGTTGTCATTCAAATTGCGTATCAATCTTTCCCACAATTGGATGGTCAATAATTCGTTATCGGCGAAGCTGTAGATCTGGACGTATCCTAATCCCTCATCTTCCAACAACTCGTACTCGAGAGGTTGTTCGAAACCGTCTAAATTCACGTTAAAGGACGAGAAATTGAAGCTGGCTGCTTCGGGCTCGACCGTTATAGTTGCTGACGCAAGGGTGTCCGAGTCCGGGTTTTTCCAGGTTATGTCGACTTCTGAACCGAGGGGGAAACGCGTAGCATACCTCATTTTCTGGAGGCGTTCGTAGTGCTCCGTGCTGAAAGGGGCGGAATAGGCCACAGCATTCGTAACCGCATCTCTAATGTCTTGGCCATTTATGGATACGATTTCGGCGCCCAATTCGATGCCGGCAACTTCAGCCGGGCCAGCTGGTGTTAGAAAGTTGACGATGGTTCGGCCGTCATCTGTTTCACGAATGGCTAGGCCAAGACCCCCGGCCGTTGCTTCACGAAAATCCTCGATAACCTGAGAGCCGCTGATATGCCCATCTGGGATAGACCAGGAGAAGTCCCGTAAAGCTCGCCGATAGGCCAGGATGTCTTCAGATGAATCGGCTTCTTCAAATTGGGGTATAAATTCCTCTCGCAGGGCGTCCCAATCAATGCCTTTAAACTCCGTAAAGGCGTATTCCCTACTTAACTGATCGACCAAACCTTCAAAGGCTTCGGGATAGCTCAGGTCGGAATAGTCTACCAAAGCTATACTTTCTGGCTCGATGAGATTGATCACTGGATGGCTCGATCTATCAAAGGTAAAGGGATCCGTATCCAGATCGACAATGGTATAACCTTGTTTAACATTGACGATAGGATCATCTTCGGTAAACAGAAGTCCATCATCGCCGAATCCGGATGGAAAACCCTGATCCTCGTCAGGCGCATATATCAGAAATTTACCCCCCACAATTTCTCGCTCAGTATCGGCATCATCACTGACTAGTGTTGAAGCATATGCAGTGGACCACCCGCCACCGGATAGATCTCGCACTTCTAAAAAAGGATCGCCAAAAGTGTTGGTCCAGTATGCCACGGCAAAGACCTGAACACCGGGGTCTTCTTGGCCGTCATTATCGACATCTCTCAGAGTGCCTTGTGGTTCTATGGGCAAGGAGATACTGTATTCAAAGGGAGAAACGAAGAAATCGGAGGTAATTTGGCCCAAGGTTTGGGATTCTGGCGGCATCAGAAAAGATTCATCGCGATCGATGAATCCGGCCTGATCTTCTAATATGATTACCGGTTGGGCCACACCCATGGTGAAAAACGGGTTGGTATATGTAACGACACCCGTAATACTCACTGCCCCACCTTCATCGTTGGCAACCTCTACTTGAGGGAGTTCGTCAACTGGTGTTGGCACACTCAATTCTCCGGCTGAAGTATCATCGTCACTATCTGGCATCGGCGTGTTCGTTGGGATAGGCTCCTCGATTGGTTCGGGCGTATTTGTTGAATTCTCAACTGGTGCCTCTCCCACGGCTTCTATAGGTGGGGGGGTAGCCGTGGGTTCTTCTTCCTGGCAAGCAGCCATGATTATCACAACCAGCATAGCAACGATAAGTTGTTTTAAAGTGCTCATTCGATTCTCCAAATAGATGATGCAAGGATTCTATCTGAGGGCTCTTCCAGACACCTCGAAAAGTTGTTAGCATTCATCGAGGCTTAAGCTGGATCGATTATGAGTGTTGGAGGTTTCGTTGACTCAAGCAGTAACACCTGCGACAAGCAAACTTAATGCGGTAATCATGTCTGTCCGGCCGGTCTTTACAGCGACATCTATCTCAAGCAAATGAGAATAGATGGTTTCGAGTTGAGCCAGGGTAAAATTATGGCTCTGTTGGTACAGCTTGCCAGTCACATAATCATGAATTTTGAGCCTGCCTGCTATTTCAGGGGACCGGAAGCCTGCTTCGGCCAATTCTTTGACTTGAATGAGAAGACGGAACTGGCGAACGAACATAGAAAACAAGTAAATAGGATCTGTACCCTCGTCAAGCTTGCTATGCAACAAGCGAGCAGCAGAAGGACCGTGGCGGCTACCGAGTGCGTCGACAAGTTCAAAAATGCTAGCTTCGGCCACATATGGGCATAATAGCGACACGTCTTGTACTTCAATCGTCTCCTGGCCTTTATATAAAACGAGCTTCTCAATTTCATTGGCTAGCGAAGCCAAGTCATTGCCGACGTTAAGGGCCAGGAGATGGGCTGCCCGGGGGGCAATATTGCCACCGGCTGCCTGCACTTTATTGCGAATCCAAGCTTCTAACCGGCTGCCTTCCGGCCGGGCAAATAATCTGACATACCCCTTATCGCTTTCTCTGGCTAGTCTAATTACCGGATGGTTTTCTTTTAGAGGGTGTGATTCCATGAAAACAAGTCGCGTCGTCTCTGGAAGTTTGGGTAGATAAGTCACTAATTCTTCCAGATATGATGGTTGGTTACCCAATAACTCTTCAACGATCACCAAGCGTTTTTCGGCCAGAAAAGGTATCGAATCGCAGGCATGTTGAAGCTGGGAAAACGTCAAATTCTTCGCCAAAAAGCGATTGGTATTTAGTTCTAAAAGGGATGGATCGCCAAGTTTTTTCTGAAGTTCGGCCAGAGTTTCCCGCTTAGAATGCTCATCATCGCCGTGGAAAACGTAAAACATGCGTTTGTGGATTATTTACCCGATGGTCTCAATGCGATAAGCATGGACGTCCTGGTTCTTTGCCTGGCCGAGCAGGAATTGAAAAATTCGGGTAACGATATGGGGGGATACATGCCGTATGCTAGTAACTTGAAGGTCTCCGAGCTCTGGATCAACCGTATAGTTGGCTTGCAACGCCATACCTAACGGTTTAGAAGCGATCAAAGCGATAAAGACAGCCAGGATCGTTACCGGTAAGGCCGCTATCAGGATAGGAATGTTGTACCGGGGACTGTTTTGTCTTCTGCGTTCCAAAGAAAAAGTTGCTTGGGCAGCCAGAGCAGCCAGGGTTGCGGTTGTTAACAATACCGTGCCACAGTTGGGGTGAAGGGCTAATTCATTTTCGCCATTTTTCAATCGCTTATAGGCTTCCTCAACGGCTTGAGCCACGTCCTCCTCGGCGATCTCGCCAAAGATATTCAGATTAAAGCCTCTAGGAGTTGAGTTTCCCTGGGCGCTAAAGCCCTTATGATTGTTGCTAAGGATGTTTATTGTTGCATGCTCAAGAGCATGGTTTCGCCGCACCCGGCTCAGTAAATCATTCGACATAGATTACTCCAGACAAAATAAAATATTTGGATAGCTTTTTTTAATAACAATGCTCATTCATAGTAGATTCTACAAGAAGTTGAGCATTCCTGGTACTAGTGCAGATCGAAGGTAGGTAGTCCCAGGTCCGGCATCGGCCGTCCTGATAGAAAAGCTTCCAGTGCCATTCGAGTTGCATCGATATCGTTCCACGGATATTCGATCGTTCCAAAACACATCGATTGTTCGTGGCCTTTACCACAAATCAGGACTAGATCGTCGACTTCGGCCAGACCTAGGGCAAAGTATATGGCCCGGCCTCGATCGTGAATACGCCAGAATGTTTCTCCTTCCACCGCACCTCGGTGGCGACACCCTTCAGCCATCATCGACAGGATTTCGTCCAGTGATTCCGTTCGGGGATCCTCGGCTGTAAGAACCGTCAAGTCAGCCTGTATAGCCGAAACCTCGGCCATTAATAACCGTTTTTCGACATCCCTTTTTCCAGCGCTACCGAAAACTGTAATAATTCGACCGCTGGCCATTCGCCGGGCAGCCTTGACGGCTTGTTGCAGTGCATTTGGTGTATGGGCGAAATCGACCACGACCTGGAATGGTTGTCCTTGATCGATCGATTGCATTCGGCCAATCAGGTTTGTCACAGACTCCAACCCCTCTTTTATTGCTTCACCTTCGATGCCTACAGCATGCGCCGCCGCCGCTGCCGCCAGCATATTGTAGACATTGAATTCGCCGACCAGATTCGCAGAAATCAAAATAGAGTCGCCTACTGTCCCTCGATAGCGAGAAGGCGGTAAATGAAGGTTGAAACGAGTAGTGTCCGGACCATAGACGATGTCTGAGGCTGTGACATCGGCTTGTTCTTTAAGGCTGTATTCGATTCGCTGAGAAACCGGTATATTTACCAATCGCCGGTAACTAATGTCATCTTTGTTTAACACGGCAGCCTTATTAAGGTTTTCCAAGAGTTTCGCTTTAGCAGTAAAATAGTGCTCGTAGTCGCCGTGATAGTCTAAATGTTCATGGGTGATATTGGTAACCACGGCTAAATCAAAATCGATAGCACCAACCCGGTCTTGCGCCAAACCATGCGATGTGGCTTCCAAAACACAATGAGAGAGACCTTTGTCTACCATGCGTCGCAAGTATCCTTGAATCACCGGTGCTTCTGGAGTGGTGACGTGAAAGGCAAGGTGTTCTTCCTCGTCGCCGATGACGGCTTTTATAGTGCTCAGCATACCTGCCTTAATGCCGGCCGATTTTAATACCTGATTAATGAGGTTTACAGTCGTTGATTTACCGTCCGTCCCAGTTACGCCAATCATGACCAGTTGTTTACTTGGAAAGCCATACCAGGCAGCCGAGAGCCACGCTTCGGCCACGGCCGTGTCTTCTGCTTGTAAATAGGGAACCTGCCCAAGATCTATCTCTAAATCCTTGACTTCGTATTGACCTAATATGAGACTGGCTCCCTTGTCAATCGCCTGACCGATGAATGGATGACCATCAGTGCCTGTCCGAACCCGAGCCACAAAACAGACACCAGGCCTGACATAATCAGTATGTTCGACGATGGCCGAAATTTCGACGTCAGGGCCATGATAAATTGGCGGCGAAGGGTACGAAGTGCCTTCGACGGCCGTTGCCCAGTCTTGCAGCAATTTTCGAATCGAACGGACAGAGTAATTTTCCATCGATTCTCTATTTGCTGTCCTTGTTTGCTTGGTAAGAGCGCATATGGATTCGACTTGGTTGCTTTAGTATTCCGCGGATTCCACCACTCGAAAGTGGCATTACACGCCCCTTAACGAACCAAGGGAATTCGATGCCGATGGGATCGCCGCCCGCTAAAGATGGCATTGGCATTAATCGGGCTGTTAACGGTTTGTCCAGCCGGACAGACAAGCCAGCGACATCCAATAGGACACCGGCTAAAGTATCTTGCTCGATGTCGCCAGGCAGCGGTATGACATCTAGGCCGGCCCCACAAACCGCAGCATAGCTCAAGAGATCACTCAAGGAAAGGTGCCCCTCTCCGGCCCAACTAGCCAAAGTTGTATCTTCTAAAACTGGAAACATGAGACCCGAGAAGCCGCAGCGGGGGAAATCTGCTTTACCGACGGCATCGGCCAAAAAAGCTGATGCAAAGATTGAGCCAGGCGCACCCAATCGCGACAAGCCTATTGACTCCAGCGCGGCCCCAATACTTCTTTCAGGTGTGGGGAAAGGGGCCAGCGTGAAATCAATCCCACTAAAAGAAATGCCGTGCTCCGTTTCTAACTCTTTCGCCGTGGTAGATAAAGATAAGGCTTCTTGCTCGATGAGTTGGGTTAATATTTCCTGGGCTTGTAGGAGAGATCTAGGATTCTTGCTACTGCCAGATTCCTTAAAAATGGTCAAAGGGAGATCGGCTGCTTCCACAGCGATGGCGAAATGAGGAGCACTCCCGCTATGATAGGCTGCTGGAAAGTAAGGAATGCCTGGATTGCAATTGGCCAAGGCTCCAAATTGGATATTGACCGATCCATCCCTTTTCATGATGCTTAGTCGGCGGATGATTTCGGCCACGGCGGAACAGCGACCCACATCCACTTGCCCGGCCGTATCGGCGATTTCGGCACTGACGAATAAATTTTCATTGGTGGTGATGATGTCTGGTAATTGGTTCAACCATCCAGCGTCGTGTCTCAAAAGGACCGGGCCCAGGCAAATAAAATCTGCTCCAGCTTCTTGCCATGATTGCAGGAATTTTCGGGCTTGAATAACCGGAAAGTGCGAGGGATCCCACCAATCCGGGAAAGGCGTAGTTGCCAACCTGGAAGTCTGAACTGGTATGTGAAAAGCAGACCGGGCTGCTTCAAAGAATGTTGCTGCTTGGGATGGTTGAAAAGTTGGTTCAACAAAAAGGGTTACGGCTCGAATCTCCATTAAAAACATTACTCCTGGGAAAGATTGATTTGACAGATATTTCACTCGGACTAGAATCGATCATCGATATGATGACATCTACTGAAAGAACTCCATCGAAACGTCAAAGCCGACGCCGTAAGGAAAAAACACCTGACGATATTGCCGAAGCATTCGTTGCCTGTCCACGTTGTGGATTTTTTCTAGCAGGTTATCGCCTCATCCATGACGATTATGCTGAGGCTGTGGGAAAAAGCAACGGCAAAATCTTAGATTTAACATGGGATAACGCAACTCGAACTCTGGTGCAAAAGAGCTATGGATGCCACATTCATCAAGATGCCTATCATTACGAGGGAACCTGTCAGGATTGCCGCCGCACATTTGTCTACAAAGCCCCAGCTACCCGACGAATCCAAGAATCATTTCAAATTGAGATCAGTCCAGGATAAACAGAAAGATTAAGCGCCATCAACCACCCGCCGCTGACGAACAGCTTCAAATATTAAAATTCCGGCAGCCACAGCAGCATTTAAGGATTCAGTGTCCCGGTGTAATGGGATTGAGACATTACCGGTTGCCAGGGATCTTGCTTGATGACCCACGCCGAATGCTTCGCCTCCAACGATGATGGCCACATCTTTTTTCCAATCAACCTCGACGTAATCTACCCCATCACCGACCGAAGCGATCCAAATAGCCATGTTGGTCGTTAAAGTCTCAACTTTATCCCAACTCATTTCCTCGATGGGCAACCTCAAGTGTGCGCCCATACTACCCCGCAAAACTTTTGGATTATAAGCATCAACACACCCTGGAGCTAGAAGCACGGCATCCGTTTTTGCAGCCGCGGCCGTGCGTAGCATCGTGCCCAGATTGCCAGGATTCGAAATGTTATCTAATACCAGAAGGAATGAGGGTTTGGCTGGTATTGGGAGACTTAACATCGGGACGATAGCCATGACACCGGCTGGTGACACGGTGTCGCTCGCAAAGGCCATTACTTGCTCGCTGACCATGGTTGGTTCGATCTCAGGTGGCATATTGAAGAGTGTTAGAACGTGATCTTGTAGCATATAGGATTGGGTTACTATCACTAGAGTTGGGGTAATCTTGAATTGAGCTAACTCTTTTAGCCAGCGAGTACCTTCGACGACAAAGGCTCTTTCCCGGTGACGGAAACGCCGGTCGGCCAATAGCCGGCGAATATATTTTATCTTTGGATTGCTGTTGCTGGTGATCATGCTCTGGCAATAATTGGATGTCTAGAATGTCGGTATCGGGCAAGCCTGATTTATTGGCAAGCTGTTCCAGATGGCCGGTTTATCTATTCTATATATTTTGGCGAAATGGCGAAATTTGAATACTATAGTTAAAAATAGGGGTCTGAACGCACCATATCAACGTGTCAATTCTGTAGGAGAAACAATGCTCGTCAAAGAAAGAATGTCCCACCCAGTCATTACCGTACAGCCTGATCTGCCTATCATGGAAGCCCTTAACCTGATGAAACGGGAAAAGATCCGTCGGACCCCAGTGGTTGACAAGGGCAAGTTAATTGGCATTATCTCTGATAAGGATCTCTTAAATGCTTCTCCATCAGATGCTACCTCTCTAAGCGTTTGGGAAATCAATTACCTTTTAAGCCAGATCACAGTTAAAGAAGTGATGACAAAAAATGTACTGACCATCGACGAAGATACGCCTATCGAGGAAGCAGCCCGAATAATGGCTGATAACAAGATCGGGGGTATTCCAGTCATGCGTGGAGACCGCGTCGTTGGGCTGATCACAGAAACCGACCTTTTCAAAATTTTCCTGGAGTTGATGGGTGCTAGGGAGTATGGTGTTCGTGTAACGGCTCTTGTACCTGAAGTACCGGGTGAATTGGCTCTGATAACAGATGCCATCTCCAAAGCAGGCGGCAATTTTTTATCCTTCACACAATTTGCTGGAGAGGATCCTTCGAATAGGGAAATCACTTTTAAAGTTGCCGGGTTGGATGAAAACGTTGTAAGAGAGAAGGTGACGCCGCACGTTGAGCGAATAATCGATCTGCGAATGTGCTGCAATTGAAGCACCAAACGACGTTGCTTTGGTTGCCGACTACCTTTATAATGGGATTGAGGAGGATCAGTCGTGAACAAAGTCAAATCCTTCTATAAGCTTGCCCGGCCTTTTAATGCCATCACCGGAGCCTTGGCCGTTTTTCTGGGTGGTTATGTGGCTGGGACCGGGGAGTGGGGGAAGGTTGCACTTGCGGCTCTCGTCACCTTTCTCGCCACTGGGGCAGGAAACTCCTGGAATGATTACCTCGATATTGAGATCGACAAAATCAATCAACCCCAAAGGGTTTTGCCTTCTGGCCAGATTAGCCCTCGTGCAGCCTGGATATTTTCTATCGTCTTGACGATTCTAGCATTGATTGTTGCCGCCTTTATCAATCCAGCAGCATTCGCCATCGCCTTGCTAGCCTCGGCAATCTTGTACGTATACTCCTGGAAGCTGAAGAGCACAGTTTTGATGGGCAATGCTACTGTGGCTGCGATTTCGGCCCTTAGCGTTGTCTTTGGTGGAATCGCAGCTGGCAATGTTTGGCCAACCCTATGGTTGGCGGCAATTATTGGTGTTGCCATTACTGGTCGAGAAGTGTTGAAAACCTTGGCGGACTATGAAGGCGATCTGCGCCAACACGTCCGAACAATATCAACCGCATGGGGGAGGAGATATGCTCGTATCGTCTTTTATCTTCTTGCAGCGGCAACCGGATGGATCATGCTGCTTCCTTATCTTCTAGACGTTTACAAGCCCGTTTACGCCTACATCGTAGCCTGCGGCGTATATCCTGTTATCCTGTATGCGTTAGTGCGCGTCTCGAGGTATTCCAGTGGCAGACAACTGGAACGCGTTAGCCAGTTAATGAAGCTTGACTTTCTAGTATGGTTCGTAGCTGTTATCTTGGGAGCTTCTGTCTAAACCTTTGGTGTTGGAACATCAATTTGGTGTTGTAATGTGACCCGGCCGTTCAAGAACCATTCTTGGCTATTGAATAGATTTATACTCTCGTCCTTACTATAATTCATCCTCTCATAGGTACCATCAGGCTGCAACAAATAACCTTTTTCTGTATCTTGAAGGTATACATCCAGGATATTATCAAGTATCTCTTGCCTTAGCGTGGGATCGCTAACGGGAAATAATACCTCAACCCGTCGATCGATATTGCGAGGCATCAGATCGGCACTGCCAACGTAGAGATTAGCCTGACCCTTATTGTGGAAGTAATATATGCGGCTGTGTTCTAAGAATCGGCCAATGATACTAATCACTCGTATATTCTCGCTTATGCCGGCCAGACCCGGCCGTAAACAGCAGATGCCTCGGACGATCAACTCGATCTTGACCCCAGCGATGGATGCGCGGTAAAGGTAGGATATGATCTCACGATCCACCAGCGAGTTAACCTTGATGATAATCTTTCCTTCTTTGCCGTGACCGATTTCTCTTTCGATAAATTCAATTATCCGGCGGCGTAAATTAACCGGCGCCACTAAAAACTTCCGGTAATCTTCCTGTTTTGAATATCCGGTTAGGTAATTAAATACTTCCGAAGTATCGGCACCAATATCAGGATCGCTGGTCATCATGCCAATATCGGTGTAAAGACGCGCTGTTATGGTATTGTAATTACCGGTTGACATGTGGACATAGCGCCGGATGCCATCCCTTTCCCTACGAACAACCAGACATAGTTTACAATGAGTTTTAAGACCGATGAGCCCATAAACAACATGAACACCTGCTTTTTCCAAAGCCCTCGCCCATTCGATATTGCTGCGCTCATCAAATCTAGCTTTTAGTTCAACCAGTACCGATACTTGTTTGCCATTTTCGCGTGCCTGCATAAGTGCGTGAACGATGGGGGGATTTGGACCCACACGGTAAAGGGTAAGCTTGATAGCCAGCACTCTCGGATCGTCGGCAGCGACTTCAACAAAATCAACCACCGGCAAAAAACTGTCATATGGATGGTGTAATAGCACGTCCTGCCGTTTTAAGATGTTAAAGATATTATCACTAGAGCGCAGTGGTGGTGGTAAAGTCGGTTGAAAAACCGGATCTTTTAACCGTGGCCTTTCGAGATCCCGTAACTCCCAAAGACTGCTCAATCCCAGGGGACCATTGACCTGATAAACATCAAAACTACCTATCTGCAGGTTATTCATCAGGATTTCCTGCACATTATCAGGCATGCTGTGATCGATCTCCAGCCGCACGACGAAACCAAAGTGCTGCCGGCGGAGGCTCTCTTCGATGGTCAGCAAGAGATCGTCTGCCTCTTCTTCCTGTATTTCCATGTCCGTATTTCGTGTGACTCGAAATGGATATACTGCTTCAATCTCCATGCCTGGGAAGAGCCGGTCTAGATTGGCGGCGATCACTTGTTCGACCCATACGAATTTTTGGTCAGTGGGTGGCAATAACTCATCAGGATCCAGAGGATTGAGGGGAACCAGCCGGGGCAATGTTAAAGGAACCTTTACCCTCGCAAAATGTTTTGAACCTGAATCGGGATCCACGACGACGACGGCCAGATTTAGACTCATATTTGAAATATGTGGGAACGGGTGGCCTGGGTCGAACAAAAGCGGAGTCAAGACGGGGAAAATCTCTCGTTCAAAGTAATCTCGAAGTTTTCGTTGGTGCCGGATTTTAAGATCCTCGTGATTGATGATATGTATGCCAGCTTTATCCAGCTCGGGATTCAAGACCTCGCACCAATAATTCATCATCTGTTGGACGAGTACTGTCACTGTCTCGTGGATTGCGACTAATTGTTCCCGTGGAGTTAAGCCATCGGCCGGACGATCGGTGATGCCCATGTAAACTTGTTGTTTTAGCCCGGAAACACGCACCATGAAAAACTCATCCATATTACCGCTAAATATGGCCAGGAATTTCACCCTTTCTAGCAGAGGGTGACTTTCGTTAAAGGCTTCCATCAATACGCGGCGATTAAACTCAATGGTGCTCAACTCTCGGTTGATGTATAAACTTGGGTCTTTCAAATCAACTTCAGACATGGTGTAATCCTATTGGTGGGGATTGTGTACGGAAGTCCCTTGGATGGACCATCAACGCACCCTATCATAGATACACATATATGGAACAGCAAGTATAGCATACAATTTTGTGAACGAACGTTCCTATTTCGAGAAATCTAACCCAACCAATGCGTGTACCCCAATGCATTAAACTTCCTGATCTGGGTAAATGGCTGGTTATGATCACCATTCTTATGGTGTTGGGAACAGCCTGTGGTTCGGAGCTGCCAACCAGGTTGCCGACCGCACCTGCAATATTGCTAACCCGGCCTCCAACGCCAATGGTGATGAATGAGAAACGGAGTACTGAGGTAGCAGAGGTGCCAACTGCGACCCAAACTCCTAAACCAACTCCTGTCGTAATGCCGGATCCAGACTTCTATCTCGTATTGGCACCTGGGATACCATTAAAGATGGAGGAGGCAGCGAAAGAGCTATCACGGATGGCTCCCCAGCTGTTCTCTTGGACACAAGGACAGGTGGTTAATGGTTCAATCGTGAAGCTGTCCATGAATGAAGGCACGCCACTGGCTCAATGGACTTACGTTATCGCGGCTCCATTTGCCACAGTTACTGATGATGTAAGTTTGGAAGAAGTCATGGCGGGTTGGCAGACGGGCAGTAATGGGTTGGGCAATCTGGTCCTCGATCAAGAAACGATGGATACTTACTCCTCGATCTGGGGATCGCCTTCAACTAATATCCAAATTGTCAAATCAAACGAGCTGGTCGATGCATTGTGGAAGGGCCGGCCGTCTTGGACGATCATTCCCTTCGATCAGTTATCGCCAGAATTAAAAGTGTTGCGATTAAACGGGTCTTCCCCGTTGGCTCGGGATTTTGATTCAACATCCTATCCGTTAAATGTTGTGATTGGAGTGACTGGAGATGCCGACGGCATTGCCCAACTACAATCCAATTGGACCGGACCCCGGTCTAACCGCGACCCGCTAAAGTTGACTCGGGTGGCGATGAGTGGCGTAACGGCTCTAGGAAGGGCAACCGCTTACCAGATGGAGATAGGCGGGATCACGAACCCAGGGGTGATCGTCGCCCCTGTTATGCAGGCGGCCGACATCGCTCACGTCAGTCATGAAGTGTCTTTTGCTCCCGATTGCCCTTACCCCAATCCGATTGGTGATCCTATCTTTTGTGCCCGAGATAGTTACCTGGCATTGATCGAGTCTATTGGCACGGATGTAGTGGAGTTAACTGGCAATCATGTAAATGATTGGGGGTCTCACAATCTGGAGCATACCATTGATTTGTATGAGACAGCCGGCATGAAGATATTTGGTGGCGGTCGAAATCTAGCCCAGGCTAACGAACCAGCATTATTCGAGCATAATGGCAATAAGGTGGCATTTGTTGGTTGCAACCCGGTTGGCCCTGCTTTTGCCTGGGCCGCTGAGAATAGCGCAGGTTCGCGGCCCTGTGATTACCAGGCCTTTTACGAACAGATTCGGGAACTTCGCGAGCAGGGATATCTTGTCATGACCACCCTACAATACAACGAATATTACCATTATCAAGCGACGCCCCAACAACAAGCTGATTTTAAAGCCTTAGTTGAGGCTGGGGCAACGGCCGTCAGTGGAAGCCAGGGACACCATGCCCAGGGATTTGACTTCTACAATGGCAGTTTTATTCATTACGGCCTCGGTAACTTGTTCTTTGACCAGATGGATATGCTCGGCACCCGCCAGAGTTTCATCGATACTTACGTTATCTACGATAGCCGGCTCATAAGCGTCGAATTGTTTACCAGCCTGATTGAAAATTATTGCTGCCCTAGAACGATGTCTGAATCAGAACGAGCCCAACTATTACAAACTGTCTTTCAGGCTTTTTGGCTAAAAGTCAGCCTTTTTCGTTAATAAATTCCAATAAGGCTACGAAGCCAAGGGTATAGCTTCGCCAACCAAAACCACTTATCTGTCCCAAACAAACCGGAGCTATTACAGACTTATGTCTGAATGTTTCTCGAGCATAAATATTAGAAAGATGTACTTCAACACAAGGCATCCCAATAGCTGCCATGGCATCTCGCAAAGCATAACTAGTGTGGGTGAATGCACCGGGATTGATGAGAATTCCATCAGCCCATCCCTGGGCTTCATGCAATGCGTCGATCAGAGTTCCCTCATGGTTGGATTGAACAGTTCTAATTTCGCTGTCATGTTGGCCAGCCAGTTCCCTTAGGGCAAAATTAATTTCTTCCAAACCCACTTTGCCGTAAAGATCTGGTTCCCTCTGGCCCAATAGATTCAAATTTGGCCCATGCAAAACCAAAATATTTGTCATTTACTACTCCGTAAGAAATCTGGTGATAAGTGTACTATTGGTTTTCTAGTTTGACTGCAAATCAACCATGGTTTGGTGAACGGCTCCTTGAGGGACCTGATCACTGACAAAAACATCTCCTATATCGCGAATGAGAACGAATTGTAGCTTGTTTTTGGTTCTTTTCTTGTCACTACCCATCGCCCTTATTAGTTTACCAGGAGCCAGACCGGCCGGTATCCGGATCGGTAAAACCAAACGATTCAACAATCTTTCAATATACCCTTGTATCTCCGGGCTGCAATGGCATGCCGAACCTGGTAATTGCTGACCTGCTCAATGGCGTGAGCGAAAGTGTGGCCTAAATTGAGTACTTTGCGGTAACCGGACTCGAAGGGATCGGCTTCGACAATATCACGCTTAATAAGGATCGATTCAACAATGAATATCTGAAGATCACCCATAGTCAGAATTGAGCCATTCTTGGGCCAATTTTTTGCTACTGACGTTGGACGACCATCCACAATGTCGAAACGTTTGGTCTCGTTTGTGAGGCGAGTCTGGAGCATCCCACTTAATTCTTCCAGTAACGTTGGACTGGCGATAAGACCGCTTTTGACGACTTCGGCCATGCCGGCCGATAGTTCGACGGCTGGAAGCGTTGCCAGGGTGGCCAAGTCGGCGATGACGGCATGGGGTTGTTTGAATGCCCCGATTAAATTTTTCCCCTGGGGTAAGTCGACCCCAGTTTTTCCACCGACGCTTGCATCGACCATGGCTAATACTGTTGTCGGGCATTGGATGAATCTGACACCTCGCATATAAGTTGCAGCGGCGAAACCAGCCATATCACCGACTACACCACCTCCAAGGGCGATGATGGTGCTCTTGCGGTCTAGGCCATAGGATAATAATTGATCGTAGATTATTCGGACTGAGTTGAGAGTCTTGTATTCTTCGCCGGCCGGAATGGTTATCAAGGCCATTGGATCCAGGCTGGCCAGATTTTCTGAGTACAAGGGGCCGACGTTGCTATCGGTCACGATAGCGTATGGACCATCCGGGTCCAGAGATTTCTCCAAAAGGGAAAGCAGATTCTGACCGATTTTGACCAGGTAACGACCTCCTGGATAGCGAACTGGTATTCGGCTATGGAAAGGAACTTGCCAGTCAACTTCATTTTCCAAACGAGTGATCAGTTCTATTATTTCAGATGTGATGGATTGCGGATTTTTCCCAGAGGTAGTAACCTGCTGAAATTGACCGTAAGCCTCCGATCTTTGGTCTATCAACTGCTTTATCTGAAGCGCCGGATCAGGTACTTCTAATAAGGGCCTTCGAAGCGTATCGGCCGATAGTCGATCTAAAATCTCGTTAGGCTCTGCGGTTAAACAGATGATGATACTAGTCTGACCCAGTAGTTGGGCATTAAGGGGATCAATCATGAACCGGCCGCCAGTCGCGATCACCAGATTTTCTCGGCCGGCCAAATCCCGGGCAACTTCCCTTTCCATGAGGCGAAAAGCTTTTTCGCCATTAATTGTGAAAATATCGGCGATAGAACGGCCGGCTTTCGCCTCAATCAGTTCGTCGGTATCTAAAAATTCACGGGTCGTTTGGCTGGCTAATAGCCGGCCAACAGTGGTTTTCCCGGTGCCCATAAATCCAGTCAGCACGATATTTCGTAGGGACATCTCTTGATTATAGCTCATTATTGAATGGCTCTACATGGGTGCAAAATTGATTGCGGTCTTAGACACTTTCAATAGTTTCGGAGTTGTTGTATTCTACATCGGGTACGATACTTTCAAAGTGATAGGAGGAAATTCACCCATGAGCGGGACGACGACGATTGTAATATTCGGCGCATCGGGAGACTTAACACGACGCAAGCTCATTCCAGCGTTGCTAAATCTGTATTGCAAGGGACGCTTACCCGAACCGTGGCGGATCGTTGGCGTTTCCAGAACCCCGTATAGCGATGACGAATACAGAACCCAGTTAGAAGAGAGCATGAAAGAGCTTGCGCCCGAAAAATATAGCGCTGAAGATTGGGAATTATTTGCGTCTAAAGTCAGTTACTATCCGGGTGATTTAGGAGATTTAGATGACTATAAAGCCCTGGACTCCCAACTCTCCGAAATCGAAAAGGCAAATGGTGGGCAGGCAAACCGGGTTTATTATCTATCCCTCGCCCCGCGACTTTATGAAATAACTGTCCATAATCTGGGGCGATCTGGTATGGTTGACGAGAACCATGGATGGCGCCGGGTTGTCATCGAAAAACCATTCGGCCATGACTTGCCATCTGCCCGGGCGTTAAATCAAGCTGTCTACCAGGATTTAAAGGAATCCCAAATCTATCGAATTGATCATTATCTTGGAAAAGAAACGGTTCAAAACATCCTGGTTTTCCGCTTCGCCAATTCCTTATTCGAGCCAATATGGAACAGGAATTATATCCACCATGTTCAAATCACGGCCGCCGAGATGATCGACGTAGGACATCGTGCTGGCTATTATGATGGCGTCGGCGTTGTAAGAGATATGGTGCAAAATCATATGCTCCAACTTTTGTCACTCGTGGCTATGGAGCCTCCCGACTCATTCGAGGCAAATGCGTTGCGTAATGAAAAGGTAAAAATATTTCATTCGATCCGGCCAATTGATCCGGCCGAAGTGGCTCAGCACACTGTTCGGGGTCAGTACCGAGGATACCTTGACGCGGAAGGAGTAGACACTCATTCCCAGACGGCAACTTTCGCGGGTATTCGCCTGTATATTGACAATTGGCGTTGGCAAGGGGTTCCATTTTTCTTGCGCTCCGGTAAAGCGCTAGCAGATAAGACGACCGAAATCGGTATACTATTTAAACGGCCGCCACATGTGATGTTTCCGTTGCCAGCCGGGACACTGATCAGAGCCAATCGCTTGTCTATTTGTGTTCAGCCGGATGAAGGAATCCATATAAGTTTCCAGGCAAAAGAACCAGATACCACGGCCGTTATGAGGACAGTAGCTATGAATTTCCAATATGCCGATTCTTTCGGAGCTATGTCCATACCGGATGCCTATGAGCGTCTGTTACTTGATATTTTAAAAGGGGATCCATCGTTGTTCACTAGAGGAGACGCGATTGAATTAGCCTGGGGGTTGGTAGACAATATTCTGGAAGGCTGGCAACTGGAGAGCGCACCACCCCTAGAAATATATGAGCCGGGCACCTGGGGACCAGAAGCGTCAGACAAATTGGTTCAGCACGATGGCTATAATTGGACGCTCGGTTGCCAAGAATTGTAACTGGACAGAGAAACTAAACTTTACATCCCTTGCATTTTCTGGGGGCTTCGTTTCCAATTTCATTTCCCAACCAGACGTGCACCGGTGTCATGGGACTCCGTGTCCAGGTAATAAGGTTGGCGATTTGTTTCGCGAGCGGGATCAATTTTTCAACTTGTTTTTTTATGTTAAAGAGGACATCATCCTTAATTCAAGACGTTGAATAAAACCAAGTCGCTCCCAAAAAACGATAGCATCTCGATTCTCGCCGAAGACAAAAAGATGGCATTTTTGGATACCCTTCAATTGAAGTTCTCCAAGACAATTTTCGACTAGGCGACGGCCGATGCCACTTTGCCGGTGGCTTTTCTTTACAGCCAGATGGTGAATATAGCCGCGCCGCCCATCATGTCCGCATAATACGGCCGCCACCAATTGCCCTTCATCAAGCGCGACAAAGCTAGTGCCCGGATTTCGACGGAGATACATATCTATCTCATCGCGCTCATCGGCCGTACTAAGGCCAACGCCTTCTGATACCTGCCACAAATCAAAAACCTCGTCGTAATCATCGATGGTCATTTCGCGGATGTAAACAGTCATACCAAGATCGGCCTGATAACCTTATGCATCAAAGAAATTCCAAATCCAGCACTATTTTTCCAGGCAAAAGGCGGCCGTCAAGGGACAAAATCACTATTTGGGATTTAATCATCTACTGAGGTTACAGTTGGCGCCTGGTAGATCCTATAACATATTCAATTTTCTACAGCTAGCTGCTATTGGTGACGATATAATCCTCTATTGTCCCCTAAACAAGACATTCACCAACCATTTTTGATATAAAGAAGACACCCAATTCACAAATATGGCTTAAAGGTACCAAATTAAAAGTGTATTTTTAGAATTGTATACTACTCTGTATACATGCAGACGGGACTTTATATGGGATAGGCTTGCCGACATGCGATCGATTTTGCCGGTAAGCTTGCGGAGGTGGATGTGAAAAGATGAGAGCAATTGTATTTTTAATAGCAATTGGTTTAGTCGTTGGTTTAGCCCTTTGTACGTACCTATTCGATAGCCTGGTCAGCGCGATCGGTTTGGCATTTTTAGCCACCTTCGCCATCCTGGGCTTAGTAATGGTTGCAACAACGTCGCCAGAGTCACAAGGATAAATCAGCTTAGAAATTTAAAAAGCCCGGTCTTTATGACCGGGCTTTTTATTCTGGCATTCCTGTAAGATATTAATGCTCCCGCCAGGACTCGAACCTGGAACCAGACGATTAAGAGAATTCTGGTTAAGCGTCCATTTTGTCTATTGTATCCATCTACTCGAGGTAGCCCTACCTCGAGTATTATTGTAATAGTCTAATTAGTCGACTGTTTCCAACAAATATCGTTTTATACGCAAAATATACGCAAAATATTTTACGAGAGCAGTTGTTCGAATTGTTCCGCAGCTTCGGTTTGTAGCGATGGTGACAAGATTTCGGTGATGGCGGTTGGCAGCCAAGTAAGCGGGTTTGCTGTAGCGAGTGTCAGCCACTTCCACACAGAGTTGGCCA
>Ga0111142_1029_pt1 | contig 21468 bp, 15 predicted proteins | sample DeeMarSeWOR28_12_FD_80398 | JGI IMG/M metagenome (GOLD analysis project Ga0111142, IMG submission 80398) | Anaerolineae bacterium SG8_19 | reverse complement strand
TAGCGCGGCCGTTGCATTTGACAAATCATTCACCATTGGTTTACCTTGGCGGATGCTATGGTATCAGTTCAAACCGTACGTCGCCTACTTGGCGGCAGGCCGGATTGATGATGTCTTGAGCCTGACTCAGGTAACACTCACAAACCATGGAGGTCAGGAAGTCGAGGAGACATACCTTTATAGAGGGCATGCACTCTTAGCATCTGGCGAACTAAATCGGGCTAGAGATGCTTACAATCATGCCTTGCGCCTCAATCCGATCTTCGTTCAGGCACAGCAAGCCCTGGATGAGCTGGATGCCCTGGGCTGAAAGGGCGATACAAGAACGCCGATATAATTTGTTGATACCAGTGAATTCACAACAAAGTTAATATCTGTTAAAAAAATCTACTGTTCGTTCAATGAATAAGGCATCACCTTGGCCACGAAATGTATGTGGTAGTCCGATATAGCTATGGCATTCTACCGTTTGTTTTAGCTCTTTTAATTGCTGGCAGAGATCGTCAGACCATTCCGGAGGGACAACTTGATCGGCATCACTGTGGTGGATGCTTATGGCTGCGGTGATTCGATCCAGGTAATTGATTGGAGATATGGCAACTAGCATATCTTCTGGTGCGGTCAGCTCGAATTCACCAGTCAAGTCGTTGCTCCATTCTCTGATCCGTTCATAATTTAGTCGTTCGTCCCCACTCATCGAGCCATAGAGCACCGCTGCTTTGATGTAGGGATCGTTATTAACCGTTAATACCCTGAGAGCAACCCCCCCGCCCATACTATGACCCCATAGGTGGATGTTTTCGGGATCTGATCTTCGCAGGTAACCATTTGGATCCTGGCTCTGTTCTTTGATAATGGCGATCAAGTTTAGCACGTCTATCGCAAAGCCTACCCTATAAGGATCCGGACCACTGTCAGATGGGGGATAGTTTCGAAAGTTTGGGTGAATGACGAAAAAGCCAGCCTCGGCCAGGACATCAGCATAACGCCTAGTGTAAGCGAGGGTATTATATTGGTTTGGGGTTACATATCCGTGTAGCATGATGGCCACGGGAAATTTATCGCCTTCGTTGGGCACATTCATAAATCCATAGATTGTCAGTCCATCGCTCGGGTAGGTGATGAGGTAACGGGTAAACGCCTCATTTGATTCTATAGTATCCACGATATCTAACAAACCACCCCCATAATCTCGGTTAGATAGAGCATTAATGGTTAAATTGTCATAAGGATTGGGGGTAGGTGAAAGTGTTGGTGCTGATGGTGTTTTGCCTAAAACAGAGGGTAATGGAATTGCCGTCAATGTTGGTGTCTGAGTAATGGTTGCGACCCTCGAGGGTGTGGCCGGATTGGCCCGCACTTGGTTGGAGTCGGTTGTTGTAATCGGCATTGATGCAGGCTCAATCTGGATCCTTGTCGGCGGCGATTTGCTAGATGGATCATCCAGGGTGGCACATGAGGTTAAAAAAACTGTCCAAAATATCAAACCTAGGTAAAAGCCTGCTTTTTTTAAGATCTTTTGATAAAAAGTTGGAAACATAGCGGACAGTTTAGCGAAAGCTGAAATTCTGGCAAAACTAATAAAGATATGAGAATCCTCGGTTTCTTATGTGACATTTTTCACTATTGATTTTCAGGTAATTCGTCGTATCATTATGCTTGGCGTCGAGCCAACTGTCGTGCGGGAGATGAATTTCTCCTATTACTTTCAACCAAATTCATCATAGTCTTTTAGGAGGACCCATGAGTACCTTCAACCGAAAATTCCCTGTTCCGTCCGACCTGGATATTGCCCAGGCAGCTCAACTCAAGCCAATAACAGAAATTGCGGCCAACCTTGGTCTGGCTGAGGAGGATCTGATATTGTTCGGCCGCTACAAAGCAAAAGTTCATCTAGATGTTTTAAAGAAATTGGAGGACCGGCCGTTAGGTAAGTACATCGACGTAACGGCCATTACGCCGACGCCACTGGGTGAAGGAAAAACAACAACAGGTATCGGCCTCGTCCAGGGATTGGGCGTGTTAGGCCACAATTCGATAGCCTGTATCAGACAGCCCAGCCAGGGACCCACCTTTGGAATAAAGGGTGGTGCTGCTGGTGGCGGCTATAGCCAGGTCATTCCCATGGAGGACTTCAATCTCCATTTAACTGGTGATATTCACGCAATTACGGCTGCTAACAACTTGATCGCTGCAGCTGTCGATGCCAGATGGTTTCACGAAAGCCGTTTGAGCGACGAGCAACTTTCGAATATGGGCTTGAATCGACTCAACATCGATCCATACAACATCACCTGGAATCGAGTGGTCGACGTCAATGATCGGGCGTTGCGAAAGGTAATTATCGGCCTTGGTGGGAAATTCGATGGCCCACCCAGAGAGGCTGGATTCGATATCACAGTTGCCAGTGAGATCATGGCCATCCTGGCATTGGTGAATGGCGATGACTATAAATCGACTTTGCGTGACTTGCGCGAACGTTGTGGGCGGATCGTCATTGGCGAGAGCACAGACAAGAAACCGATCACGGCCGAGGATCTAGGTGTCGCTGGTGCGGCCGCTGTTTTGATGAAGGACGCCATCCATCCCAATTTGATGCAGACGTTGGAGGGTCAGGCTGCTTTCGTTCATGCTGGTCCATTCGCCAATATCGCTCACGGAAATTCCTCTATTGTGGCCGACAAAGTTGCTTTACGACTCGGGGATTATGTGGTTACCGAATCGGGTTTTGGGGCTGACATCGGCATGGAGAAATTCTTCAATATCAAGTGTCGCTATTCGAATTTGATTCCAGACTGTGTGGTGTTGGTGGCGACGATTCGTGCACTTAAGATGCATGGTGGTGGCCCTCGCGTCGTTCCGGGCCGGCCGCTTGACCAAGCGTATGTTGAGGAAAACCTGGAACTCTTGGAGGCTGGTGCAGCGAATCTCCAGGCCCACATTCGCAATGCCAAACGGTTTGGCATACCGGTTGTCGTGGCCGTCAACAAGTTTTCGGATGATACAGATGCCGAGGTCGAACTAGTTCGCCGATTGGCTATTGAGGCAGGTGCAGAAACCGCGGCCATGAGTGATCATTGGACGAACGGCGGTGATGGTGCAGTGGAGTTGGCCGAAGCAGTTGTTGCTGCGTGCGAGAAGCCCTCAGAATTTCAATTCTTGTATCCGCTTGACTGGCCCATTAAAAAGAAGATTGAGACTATCGCCACTGAAATATATGGTGCTGGAGAAGTTGTCTACGAACCACTGGCCAACAGACAGATTAAAAGTTACGAGGATAACAACTTCGGCGGGTTGCCGCTTTGTATGGCCAAGACACACCTGAGCATGACCCATGATCCAAGCTTGAAGAATGCGCCAACCGGTTTTACCTTACCTGTTCGCGAAGTGCGGGCATCCGTTGGTGCGGGTTTCATCTATCCCTTGTTGGGTCAAATGCGCACGATGCCAGGCTTGCCAAGTGCTCCTGTCTACCTGAATGTAGACATTAACGAGGATGGTGAAGTCGTCGGATTGTTCTAAGATCAACAGCATAAAATAATTGGCAGCCATTCCCCATAATCGCTGTAATGCAATTACTGCGATATCCAGATGAATGTTTGCCGAAATAAGTAATACGCAAAGCAGCCAGCGACAATAATTGCGCTGGCTGCTTTTGATTTATCGACGGTGAAGTAGGGGCTATTCTACTGGCTGCGCCGCGGCATGCGGTGGATTTCGGCGCACATAATCCTCGACGAGAAGCAAATTATCTCCCGCTAGTTTTATTGTTTGCAGCAAGGTGGTCATGGTATCCACTTCCTCTACTTGTTCAGTTACGAACCATTGTAGAAAGTTGTTCGCCGCATGATCGCTTTCGGCAATCGACAAATCTACCAGATTATTGATTTGATCAGTGACGGCATTTTCTTGATCGAGGGCAAATTGCACCGCATCGGCCGGGTTGGAAAACTCGTTTCTCAATTTAGGCGTATCCGGAATCGTCGGTTTAGCACCTGTTTCAAGCATGAAATGGACGAATTTCATCGCATGCATATGTTCCTCATCCGCCTGACGATAAAAGAAATTTGCCAATTCCTTCAGCTGAAGCGGTAAACTCGCTCTTAATCTGAGCGTTAAATGGCTCGATCATTTTCTTTCTTAGCGTCATTGTTTTCTCCTTGAGATGTAATTATTAGAAGGTTCATTCTAAGTCAGTACCCTACCGGTAAGGGTATCTACAATAATCTTATCTCAAAATTAGAGGCAGATCACCATCGTACCTTCATCGGAGATAACTTGCTTATTAGGTTCTGGAGTGGCTGTCATGTGAATTCACCTTCGCCCGAATGATACTCATACTGAACTTATCAACACCTGTTGCAAGATGAACCGGTCGTCCAATCTGAGTGGTTCAGCTTCGTCATGAAGCTGTTTTTTGACCGATTGGGTTCAGCGATAGAAAATTAGATATCGTTCGTTGGCCAAATTGGTATGCAAGAAAGTCGGTTCAACATTGTAGAGAAGGTATTATTCCTAATTCTTTTGCTTCTGGCAGTTTCATGCAACTCGCAACAAGAGATTGAAACGGAGGCACAGCCATTACAGCCCATCAATGAACGCGAGGTCGCACAACTTACGACAAAAGGCGGCACTAAAACAGCAGCAAGCCCCACAGTTGTAGTCCCGGCGACACTCACGCCTATTCCGAGTTCCACGCCAATTGCTGCTTCTGTTGAAATATCTACTCAGACGCCTGCTCCCAGCCTTACGGCGACGGTGACTCCCTCTTCGACTCCGGAACCTGTCATCGCCTCGACGATAACTGCGTTGGCTAAGGCCGACCCCATCGACCGGACATGTCCGAATCCGCCGCCAGCTAAACCGGATTATGCGCATTATTACTTAAGCGGCGACGAATGGCCGGTCCCAGAAGCAAGTCCAGAAGAACACTTTTTGCTTAAAAAACCCCTGCCTGGCGGTGGGCGCCTGTTATATACGGAGTGGTTTCCCTATGGTTATGATGTGGGAGGCAGGTATCTCATCCACAATGGCATTGATATCGCCGAACCGGAGGGGACGCCGGTATTAGCTGTGGCTGACGGCACGGTCATTGTAGCAGGTGATGACTATTCCAGATTGTATGGATGGCGTTGTGATTGGTATGGTCATTTAGTTGTGATTGAACTCGAACACCAGTGGCAGGATCAGCCGGTATATATCCTTTATGGCCATGTACTTAAAATAGAGGTGAATCCGGGCCAACGTGTTTCAATAGGACAAAAAGTGGCTGAAGTAGGTGTTGGCGGTGCAGCAACATTACCACATCTCCATTTTGAAGTTAGAGTGGGCACGAATGAATTTAAGTCGACCCGAAACCCATTACTATGGCTTGAGCCACCAGCTACCCGGGGAATCATTGCCGGCCGTCTAATAGACCCAGAAGGCAGACCTTGGCAAGGTGTGGCCGTTACGGCCGTAGGTAGATCAGACGGAACAGAAGATCATACAACATGGACTTATTTGGATGACTCGCAACACTTGATCAATTCAGATGACACCTTAGCGGAAAATTTTGTCATTGGCGATCTGTTGCCGGGAGAATATGAGCTATTTGTCGAGCTCCAAGGTGAAATTTACCGCTATCCAGTCAACGTATACGGCGGCGAATTGAGCGAGGCTGAGGTAATCACGGCACCATTTAAAACGGTCACGCCAACACCTTTAGTTTCAAAGGCGATGACAATCACTCCCACGCCGGAGAAATCGAACTAACCAACTTGTAGCCATGGACTATCGTCCATTATGTGCAAACTTTATCACGGAAATCATGTGAATCTTGTCTATTTTCAAGGAGGGATGACGTGGTGGAAGAACAACACATCACGATTTTGTGCCTAGCCAGCTATTTCAAGGGCAATACTTTTTTGGAAGCCTGCAAACGCCAGGGTTGTCATGTTATTTTGTTGACAAAGGAAAAGTTAGCCGATGAACCATGGTCCTGGGACGCTATCGACGAGCGATTTTTAATGCCGGATCTAGGCTTACGGTCAGATGTGATCTACGCTGTAAGTTACTTGGCCAGGTCGCGAAAAATCGACAGGATAATACCATTGGATGATTTTGATGTAGAAACGGCCGCAGCCTTGCGAGAACATCTCCGGGTGCCTGGGATGGGAGATACGACCGCCCGGTATTTCCGGGATAAGCTGGCCATGCGATTTCAAGCTCGAGAAAAAGGCATCCTTGTACCTGATTTTTGCCCGGTTCTTAATTATGATGATCTTAGTCATTTTCTTGAACACGTTCCGCCACCCTGGGTATTAAAGCCACGCTCCCAGGCCGGTGCCATGGGTATCAGAAAGCTATATTCTAAGGACGAGCTTTGGTCTCGACTCGACGAACTCGGAGATCAGCAGTCATTCTTTGTTCTAGAAAAGTTCATACCAGGCGATATTTTCCATGTCGATTCGATCGTTTCAGAGCGAGAAGTAGTATTTTCGGAAGTTCACAAATACAAACAGCCACCCTTAACAGTATCGCATGAAGGCGGTGTCTTCATCAGCCGGACAATGCCCAGAGAATCTGTTGAAGTACAACAACTGCAGTCGTTAAACAAAGAACTACATGAAGCATTGGGCATGGTTCGTGGTGTAACCCATGCCGAATTTATCCAAGGTACTGAAGATGGTCAATTCTATTTTCTAGAAACGGCTGCCAGGGTGGGAGGAGCTAATATTGCCGAATTAATAGAAGCTGCTAGCGGAATCAATATGTGGTCTGAGTGGGCGTTTATTGAGTTGGCCAATATACGTGACCAGCGTTATCAGGTACCAGAACATCGAAGGGATTACGCTGGGATAATTATTTGTCTGGCTCGTCAGGAATTTCCCGATCTCTCCAATTATGACGATTCGGAAATCGTCTGGCGCATGGTCAAAAAGAATCATGCGGGGCTCGTCGTCGCCTCGGAAGATCAATCCAGGATAGAATCGTTAATAGAGAATTACAGCCACCGTTTCATGAACGATTTCCTGGCTGTCGCCCCGCCATTAGAAGAAGCTCCAGATTGAGGTATCTTTACACTGAAATGTAGACGAAAAGTAAGATGGCGCTGCCTATTCTCTGCACATACAAAGACGATCTAATCGGTAGCAGTCGTCGCTATTGGAATATAGATGATGTTATCGTAAAAGGTCACCTGGGATTGATCTTGATTATTATCAAGAGTGAAATCGGGCTCGTCAATCTTAATAGTTGCTGTTAATGGATAGGCAATCCCGGGTTCCCCACTCTCCGACATCGAGAGAAAAATATCAACCCTTTGATTGTTATTCGGTCCCAATTCAGAATATGTCCAAACTATCTTATTACCATTAATATCCGGTATTACAGTCGCCGTATCACTTTCGTAGGTCAATCCGGTATCGATGGTGACAGTTAGAGTGGCACTAGATACCGGCATTGTCCCCTGGTTCCCGAAGTTCACAGAAACTTTTGCAGTTTGATCACTGAGAGCATGATAATTGCTATTACCAAAGGCGACCTTTCCATCGACATATAGACGAGAAGTAATGGCATAGCCTTCATAGCTGGTGGAAAATGGCGGAGTCTCAGTTCGGTGGAAGATCATTGGTTGTGTTATGATGTTCAACTTTCCATCAACCAGCGCGTAGTAAAAATGGTGTCTTTCAAATTGATCTTCATCTGTCCAGGTTATGATGGCATTGCCGTCGCTATCGGCCGCGACAGAGACGCCCCAATCACCTGTAGCCGCTATACCGGGATCTCCAAGGCATACGGGTTGACCAGTTCGGTTGTATTGAGCACCCAATATTGCATATTTTATCCTGCCAGCATATTCATGTTCTGAGCAGCCCCAGGCTTTCCAAGCGATGAGAATATTCCCATCTGAAAGTTCAACAGAATCTAAGGTCAACCAGTCTATTTCTCGTTCATTCCTGGATAAGTTCCTGACATCTTTAATGATGTTGCCATTGCTATCTAAAACCGCATAGAAAACGTCATCGTCAACCGGTCGTCTTTGCACCCAGGCTAATACGACTCGATTAGGAGTTACGGCCGCAACTGTTGGGCTAGAATAACCAATATCATCAGGTAAATCGTTGGTGAAATTCGTATTATCGACCAATTTTTCACCATTCGTACCTCTTACTGTATAGAAGATATCGCGAACGCTACCATCAATCTCTTCAAGGTAGCTATGCCAGGCTAGAAAGAAGCGTTCATCACCAGTCCCGGCGATTCTCGGAGAATCAAAACTGGGTATACCTGTTGAAGTTGGGGTTACCCAACCACTATTTAGCGTAATGTTTGATGGACCGTATATAACCTTGCCAGATTGGTCTAGTAGCGCAAGATAAATATTATGGTTGACGACGTCTTTATCGCTAAAGATCTGACGGTGCCAGGCTACTCCGATTACCCCTTCTGGTGTCAAGGCCACCACGGGCTTAATATCATGGATTGGTAGCGGCGACGTGGAGTGATCGGTGAGCTTGAATATCTCGCTAAAAGGTGACCCTGATTTATCTGTTAGTAAATATTCAATTTCGGTATTCCAGCTACCGTTGATTAGACGGGACTTGCTCCAGGTATAAATATAACCCATAGGCAATTCGGCAATGGCTGCGCCTGTCCCATTATAGGAGTCGTTCGTCTGTTTCTTTAGCCAATTGGCATTTGGCTCTGCGAACAAGAGACTCATCGCACCGTTCGCATGATCTCGGAACGCCTGCACGAATGGTGCCGGAATGGCTGCTTGTAAAAAAGTTGTCTGGGTGACACCAGGATTCACCCAAGAAGTAATCGTGATTTCGGCATTATTCTGAACGTTTACCGTGGCAGTGACCGGAACGTTCATCTCTACAACAACATTAAAGGTTTGCCCTTGATGGACTTCCCCAGTATCTATATTGCCGCTGCCATTCGTGTCTGTCAGGGGAAAGTTGCCATCTGAGCCGAAAACGGAAACTGGCCATGTGGAACTTACTTCTAATTCATAGATGTCGGTAGGCACAATACCGTTGTTTAAGATTGGTACTCGAAAAGTCGTCTTCTCACCAGCGGAGATGAATCTTCCTTGTCTCGGAGGATCAATGGTAAATAGCGCTGACTCATTAGTTCCGGCGACTGTCGAGCTAGAGCTTTCTACCTGAGCATTGATTGAAAATGGTGGCTGAACGATGGTTAATAATGAGATAAAAATAATCACCAGCAAAAGGCTTGCAACCAAAGTGCCGATTACCGTGTTCCGCCTTTCCACACTTTCCTCCAGCAACACAAAAAAGTAATTCTTATAATGCCATCTACCACATGATATCTGAAAAAAAGAAAATTGCCCCCTTACCATATTCCTCTTTTAATATTTAACACCTAATAGACAATTGACACCCCGATAGCGCTACCGTACAATCGCCCAGTTAATAATAACTACCAGAGGAAATTGATGAGACCGAGCAATAGCGCTGAAGTGCGACAGGCGTTTTTAGACTTCTTTCAGGAAATGGGCCACGAGATCGTCCCTAGCTCACCCCTGCCTATTCTGGATAATCCAACTCTGTTATTTACCAACGCGGGCATGAATCAATTCGTGGACGCTTTTTTAGGCAAAGAGGAGCGGCCGTATTCTCGAGCGGCTTCCTCGCAAAAATGCATGCGGGTACAGGGCAAACACAATGATCTTGAGAATGTTGGTCCATCACCCCGGCACCATACATTTTTTGAGATGTTGGGCAACTTTTCATTTGGTGACTATTTTAAAGAAGGGGCTATTCGATTTGCGTACACATTTCTGACCCAAGTGTGTGAGATCCCCATCGACAAGCTATGGTATACCGTGCATACCGAAGATGACGATGCGTACGATATCTGGGTGAATAATATCGGCGTCTCGGAACAGCGTGTCCTCCGGATGGGGGATAAGACCAATTTTTGGATGATGGGCGATGTTGGTCCTTGTGGACCGACGAGTGAGGTGCATTACGATTGGGGTCCTGAGGCCTGCACATGTCGAGAACCGAATTGCCATGTCTTGTTAGATAATGACTGCGGCCGGTGGCTTGAATTATGGAATCTAGTTTTTATGCAATTCGATCAGGCTGAGGATGGTACACGTACACCGCTGCCCAAGCCAGGTGTGGATACCGGATTGGGCTTGGAAAGGATCACCTCGATCATCGAAGGGCAACCAGTCAATTACGATACTGACTTATTCGTTCCGGCTATGAATAAAGTGCAGGAATTATTAAGTGATTCAGAAAAGGAGAGGATAGTACACGAGACAGGGTATCGAGTGATTGCCGATCATGGGCGGGCCGCAACATTTCTTGTCGGCGATGGCGTCTTGCCGGGCAACACGAATCGCGGTTACGTATTACGAATGATTATTCGCCGGGCGGTTCGATTCGGCCGTTCGATTGGTTTCACCGAGCCTTTCCTGGCCGAGATCGCCCAAGTGTATATTGAGCAAATGGGTGAGATCTACCCGGAGTTGAAAACCCATCGCGATCATATAAGGCATACGATAACCCTGGAAGAAAGACGATTTGCCCGCACACTTGATGGCGCTATGGCCCACCTTGACCACATCCTTTCTGAGTTACACCATGAACATCGAAAGGTGATCCCAGGTGAGGTTGCATTCGATCTTTACGCAACTCATGGATTACCTTTGGAGATCACCAGAGACGTTGCTCAAGAGGAAGGCTTCCATGTGGACGAGGATGGATTCATTCTGGCCAAAGAGGCCCATGCTGTAGCCAGTGGTGCAGGTGCCTTTGGGCAATATGAGACTATCGACAACGTGTACAGCAAATTACTTGGCGAGTTGATTGATAAGGGACTCCTTGGCAATCAAGGTGTTGACTACGATCCCTACTCCGGTCCCCGTATGGATTCACAGGTTATTGGAATAATCCAAGATGGTTCGCGCACAGACCAAGCTATTACCGGGCAAGAGGTAGAGATAGTAACTGTCGCAACACCATTCTACGTGGAGGCAGGTGGTGAAGTGAGTGACACCGGCCGTATCATTACTACGAATTTTGAAACTGAAATCAAGATCCAAGATGTCCAACAACCAATTCCTGGACTGATCGTCCATATCGGGCGAATCATGCGCGGCCATCTGTCGGATGGCTCTTATGTTAATCTGGAGGTAGACGACCAGCGACGCTGGGACATTCGCCGTAATCACACGGCGACACATATCCTTCACAAAGAACTAAGGGCAAAGTTAGGCAAGCACGTCACCCAGCAAGGATCATTAGTTGCTCCAGACAGGCTCCGTTTTGACTTCTCACATCATCAAGCTGTCGATCCGGTATCTCTCAGGCAAATGGAAAGGTCCATTAATGAGGCGATCCTTGAAAACTTGCCGGTGGCTGCTGAATACATGTCTCGAAAGGAAGCTATTGCCGCTGGTGCGATGGCCCTCTTTGGCGAGAAATATGGCGAAGTAGTCAGGACCATAAAGATTGGCGACAGCCCCAATCCTTACAGTTTTGAACTATGTGGGGGATTGCACGTGCGGGCTAGCGGGGACATTGGACTTTTCCACTTTACCAGTGAGGAGGCGGTTGGTGCCGGACTCAGGCGTGTTGAAGCGGTTACCGGTCGATATGCCCAGAAATATGTGATGGACCGACTGCTGTTGCTCGAACGATTGGCTATAAATCTAAACAGCCCGGTTTCAGAGTTAGAAAACAAAATAAAGATTATCCTTGAGGACAACCGCTCCCTGAATCGAGAGGTCTCGCGACTTCATCAAACCCAGGCGCGTATTGAGTTTGAAAAGTTGCTACAGCAGATGCAAGAAGTAAATGGCGTGCCCCTAATGGTTTCCCAGGTGCGTGTACCCGATATGGATGGCTTACGCGAGATGGCCGATTGGTTCAGAGATAGGGTTACCAGTGGAGTGGCTGTTTTGGGTGCTGTTGTCAATGGAAAGGTCTTATTGGTTGTGGCAGTAACCGATGATTTGGTTTCCTCAGGTATAAAGGCGGGCGATCTCATCGGTAACGTGGCCAAGATAGTAGGTGGTGGCGGGGGTGGCAGGCCGACTTTGGCCCAGGCTGGTGGCAAAGATCCGGATAAATTACCGGAGGCATTGTCGGCCGTGCCAGAGATCTTAACCCGGAATTTAAGGTCAAAAGCGGATTGACGGCTTTGATTTGATGGGCATCCAAGTCTTTTATTTAGACGAAGACGACGATATCGTCTCGATTCGGGATCGTCTTGACTGGGTACAAGAATCGCGAGTTCTGCTTGTTCTTCCTGAAAATGGGGATTTATTAACAGAATATCTTGATCTAGCGCTTCTTCGCCGATACGTGGATTCCTTGCGGTTGGAGGTAGGCCTGGTAAGCACCGATCACCGGGTTACGAGCCAGGCAAAAGCCTTGGGTTTACCCGTTTTTTCAACGGTTCGTTCGGCAAATAAGAGCCGGAGAGGTTGGTGGCGGGGTCGCCGTCGTCGAGAGCTGATTGGCCATCAAAAGCGCCTCGATGAGATGGATCGAAAAGAGGTTGAAAAACGGCGAAGGCCTCAGCCAACCTGGCGCAAATGGTTAATTCGTTACCTGGCGGTCATCCTTTATATCGTGACACTGGCCATTCTTTTCATCACCGCAGTTTATGCAATTCCGGGAGCCACAATAACTCTGGAGCCGGAAATCCGTCCGGTAGAGGTAAGGCAACAAATCGTGGTTGATCCCCAATTGGAGTCGATCGACCCTAGCGGCGCTTCGGTTCCTGGTCGTATCTTGAAGTCGATTCAAGAGTGGCAAGCTGAAGTCGAGACGACCGGTGCGATCGAAGTCCCTGATTCACCGGCCAGAGGTTCGGTTGTATTCGTAAATAAGCTCGAGGAACCCGTCACTGTCCCGGCCGGCACACGAGTAAGAACTTCACAAAGCGAAAGAGTGGTGTTTCAGACGACTAGCGGAGTGGATGTGCCGGATGCTGTGGGGGGCACGGCCGAGGTCGAAATCGTGGCGGTAGAACCGGGCCCAAAGGGTAACGTCAATGCTGGCTTGATAAACCGTTTGGAAGGCTCCTTAGCCACTCAGCTCGAAGTACGTAATCTAGAGGAAACGAGTGGTGGAAGTGCCCGTTTGGAAAGTTCAGTCACTGAAGCCGATCACCAACGGCTAAGATCGCAAGTATTGCAACAATTGCAGGTCCGAGCCCTGGCCGAAATGGAAGGTTCGCTGTCTGATAATGAATTCCTTGCTAAGGATTCCTTACGATTGGTCCGCATGATCCAGGAGACTTACTCCCACTTTCCAGGTGAACAGGTTGAAAACCTTACTCTCGAGATTAGGGCAGAACTACAGGCGACGGCCGTCGACGAAACCCTGGCCATCGGGCTCGTATATGAGGAGATGTCAGATGCTGTTGAACCGGGCTATGAACTTGTGCCTGAGAGCCTGGCATTTGGTAGTGGTGAAGTCCTGGGAGTAGACGGCGAAGGTCGGGTTTCATTTGAAATGATTGGAGAGGGACTCATGGCAGCTCGCCTGGCCTCAGAAGGGCTATTGAGTTCTATCGCCGGACAAGAGATAGGAGTAGCGGCTTCCTATCTTTATGAACATCTGCCCCTACGTAACTATCCGTCAGTTCGTGTATGGCCTGATTGGTTTGGCCGGCTTCCATATTTGCCCGTGCGTATCAGCACGCAAGTCGAGACTGGATGGTAATTGTGGGGCAGTCGTACGTGAATACAATTGGTTGCTGTGATACAAACTTAGTCCTGGGATAGGGTTACTCCCCTGGTTTAAATCAGTAGCCGTTCATTTCTAGTGGGTAGAAGGATTGAAAGGTATATTAAGCTTGTAAACCAGGCTACCACAAACGAAGTGATTAACGAAGATACAACAGGGCGCATCTTGTGCCTTGACCTTGGCGAGAAAAGAATTGGCGTAGCAATAAGTGATGAAACGCGTACGATCGCCCGTTCATACCAGGTATTCAAGCGTAGCTCGAGAGCTGGTGATTTTGAACAGATCGCTCACATTATCGCCGAAAATTGTGTGAATCTGGTTGTCGTTGGACTTCCCACATTAGCAGACGGGGGTGAAGGAGACAAAGCAACCTGGTCTCGAGATTATGCTTCGGATTTGGCGAGTTCTATCGGGATATCGGTTGAACTTTGGGATGAGAGTTATTCCACGGTAGATGCAAGGACAAGTTTAGGGAGTAGAGGTATCCCTAAACGTCGAAAAAAGGATCGTATCGATGCGGTAGCAGCAGCCTTTATCCTGCAGTCATATCTGGACGCTCAAGAGTAACGTAAGCGGATATCCCCAGATCTAGAGGATTCGCCCGATTCCGAAATTTAGCGGTTTGTTAAGAGATAGAAGAATGACTTTATTTCAATTGACCAAATGGGTAAAACTTCTACCGAACCAGAAAATATAGACCAGCCGGCAGTGGCCAATAGATTGGGATGGTTCATTAGGCTTTTGATCTTTGTTGCTGCCATTGTCATTTGTCTTTTGGCGGCCTTAATAGTTGTGTTTATCTGGCAGGATTCACAGCAAAATCCCAATGGCAATTCTGCGATTTTAAATCCGATTGAGAGACTATATTTACGCAGTTATTTGGCTCTAAGATCAGATGCACTGGATAAACCGATTGGTAATGGAACCGAAGAGGTAACTTTTGTTATCGAACCAGGACAAAATGCGAACCAAATCATTAATGATCTAGTAGTTTCGGGATTATTAGAAGAGGCTGATCTTTTTCGCAATTATCTAAGGTACAAAGGATATGATTCTCAATTGGTCGCTGGAAAATTCGAGATAAGCCCTACACTCACTATCCCCCAATTGGCGACATCGCTTTTGAGAGCACAACCTCAGGATATCGAGTTGGTATTTTTACCAGGTTGGCGTAAAGAGGAAATGGCTGAATATCTTAGGGTAATTCAACCAGCTAACATTGAAGCCGATGAATTTGAAGCAATAGTCGACGGCCGGAACGACCTAGATTTGAGCGAGTATGACTTCCTGACTTCGTTGCCAGATAACGCCACTCTCGAAGGTTTTCTCTTTCCAGATACTTATCAGATACCCACAGACACAAATGCACCGCAATTGGTCTCCATGATGTTGGACAATTTCGACAGTAGGGTAACGCCCGCTATGCGCCAGGCATTTGGGATTCAAGGATTGTCAGTTTACGAAGCTGTTATCCTGGCTTCGATCGTCCAACGAGAAGCCGTAGTAGCCGACGAGCGGCCGCTCATGGTTGGCGTATTTCTTAATAGAATGAATGCAGGCATGCCTTTGCAAGCCGATCCAACCGTGCAATATGCGCTAGGTTATCAGGCAGATGTTGGGACGTGGTGGAAATCCCCTTTGAGCACAGAGGATCTAAAAATTGACACACCTTATAATACTTATTTATACCCGGGGTTACCACCTGGACCGATTGCCAACCCTGGACTGTCGGCATTGGAAGCATTATCTGCACCGGAAATGAGTGATTTCCTGTTTTTTGTGGCAGATTGCACATCTGATATCCCAGGCTCACACGTTTTCAGCACGACATTTGAGGAACATCTTTCACATGTTAACCGTTGTCGCTAGACTTTTGTCTCGGCGACGTTGGTTTCGAACCTCGCTTTGGCTATTCATCACAATATTCTTTTGGTTCTTTACCAGTGGCTGTAATAGTGTGTCTCCGGAAGTTAAGATCGGGCTTGTCGGACCGTTTGAAGGCCGGCATCGTGATGTTGGATATGATGTGATTTATAGTGCCCGACTAGCGATAAGAGAGGTAAACAACTCCGGAGGTATCGGCCAGTACCGTGTTTCATTAGTCGCTTTTGACGATTTTGGTAATCCTGAGATGGCGCCTCAAGTGGCTGCGGCATTAGTGGCTGATGATGATATCGTTGCTGTCTTGGGTCATTGGTTGCCGGAAACAACGAATTCAGCCGCCCCAGTATATGAACGAGGGAATGTGCCATTTGTGGCAACCGACAACAATGAATTCGAGATAGCCGATCCGTCAATTCTTCCGGTTGAGTTCCAACAAAGATATGCTAGCATCACGCCCTTTGACGAGGTTGTTGGGCCGCATGCCGGTGGCGCTTATGACGCAATGAACGCAATCATTGAGGCAATTAGATTAGCTGAAGATTCGGAAGACGAGGTAAACAGGGATTCAGTCGGCCGTGCACTGAAAGGCTTGAGTTACGACGGAATGACTGGGGTATTTGATTTTAGGGAGCAATAGATTTGGCGATAAACACATAGCTAATGTCTTTTATTTATGTGGAGGGAAGAAGGTGATTGGGAAGCGAGTTATGGGTGTTTTATTCATTTTGATTGCTGTGACGGGTTTAATTATCAGTATTGGAGGGGTGATTGTCAGCCGTCAGGCCATAATGGAAATTGGATCAAGCTTTGAAAATACTCTCGACCTCACGGCCGATTCCCTAAACAATATCCATGAGACATTATTGTTGACCAAAACCACTATAAACCAGGTGAGCGCAGGATTGGATACGGTAGGCGAAACGGCTGTTAATGTATCGACTACTATCAGCAGTACTAAACCATTGATGGATCAGGTTACCCAAGTAGCGGCGAAAGATGTACCTAAAAGTCTTGAATCGATTGAGCAAGCCATTCCTGATGTAGCCGAAGCAGCCGGAGCAATTGATGATACGCTGAGATTGTTAGACTCCTTCGATTTTGAGAGAGAGATATTCGGAATTCCGATTCGGTTTGACCTGGGTATCAATTACAATCCTGAAAATGCTCTCGACGATACGGTTCTCGAGCTAGGAACCAGTCTTGATGGCGTGCCGGAAAGCTTACGATCATTAGATGCGAATCTGGGTGTAGCGAGCGAGAATTTATCTGTTGTTGGTCAAAACCTCGAGGTTATTGCTGGGGATTTGGACCAATTGAACAATACGGTGAAGGAGATTGAACCCCTTATTGATGAATATCTTCGTCTTACAACCGAAACAAGCGACTTGATCCGATTAATGCGTTCCCAGCTTGAAAGACAACTCAAGACAATCCAACTGGCAGTAACGGCACTCTTCATCTGGATAGGTTTGAATCAGCTGGTCCCATTCTATCTGGCTTGGACATTGCTTACAGATCAGGATGGAAGGGCAATCGACGAGCCAACATTTGAACAAGAGGGTAACCAAGATATTGATAAAATGGAGGACAGCCTGGCCATAGGTGAGGTGACTCCAGAGAATCAACCAGATGATGAAATACAGGGGGAAAATGGCTAGGATTCTCTTTTATTGTTCTTGTTTGGTTGTTCTGGTAGCGTGTGCTGACGGTTATGTGGATAACCCTCAGACGACACTTTCGCCGGTTCAAACGCAAGAACCTACACCGACTTTATTACCGGGTTTGCCGACGAATACCCCGCAATCGGATCTGACCGTATCTAATCCAGATAAAGAATTTCAAGCGACGCTACCCACACCCGGGCCGACGGCGACAGTTCCCCCGCCACCAACTGCAACTCCAGAACCTTTTCAGAGGTTGGTTCTGGGTTACGATCATCTAAATAATGAGGATTTCGATTCTGCCATCGAACAATTTGAAGCAGGTTTGCAATCAACGGACCTGGATTCTTCGCAGCGCCAAGAAGCATTACTAGGATTGGCTCAAGCTCAACTGGGTCTAGGAGAAAATTCTAGCGCAGCCAGCGTCTTGTCAGAGTTCTTAGCTCAGGGTGCTGCGGCCGAGGAATCTGTCGAAATAAACAAAACTGCGCCCGAATCACCTGATGATGATAAGGCCGATGCCTATTTTTTCCTAGGGCAATCCTATGTAGCGGAGGATGATTGCCAGGCCGCAATCGGATCTTTTACATCTTACCTGGAAGCGAATCCAGATATGGCTGCCTACGTTCAACCAAAGATCGCAGCCTGTCATCTCATGTTAGGTGACCGGACGGCGGCAGTGAAAGCATTTGAAGCTGCCGTGGAGGGTGGCGCCGACCGCTTAACCGAAGTTTCATTGCGATTTCAATTAGCCAGGTTGTATGAAGAAGAAGGGGAGTATCTTGCTGCGATAGAACAGTATGAGCAGATACTAGGTGTTGCCAGAACCGAGAATACGAGGGGACAAGCAACATACTTAGCTGGAGTGGCCAGTTTATTGACAGGAGATGAAGAAGCAGCACATGCACGGTACCTGGAAGCGGTCCAAAATTATCCACAAGCCGATGAAAGCTATCTGGCCTTGCAAGCTCTTGTAGATGCGGGTATCCCTGTTGACGACTACCAAAGAGGTTTAGTTGACTATTATGCACAGGCATATGAACCTGCTGTCGCTGCTTTTCAACGCTATCTTGATGCCAATCCAGACCATCGAGAAGATGCTCACCTATTTCTTGCCTGGGCTTTTGAAGGATTGGGCAATGTCGAAGAGGCATTAGCCCATATTGATGCCTATATTGATGCTGCTGCGCCAGCCTTAACAACCGAAGAGGATGATCCACAAGTCACGCCAGCACCCGAGACGTCTCTAAATCAGCAGGAGGATGAGGCAGAGGAGGCAAGAGGGTGGATGGAGAAAGCAAAGCTTCAATCACGCGTAGGGCTGTCAGCTGAAGCGATTCAGAGTTATCTGACTTACCTTGACTTATATCCGAATGATGAAGATGCGCCGTTGGCAGCCTGGTGGGCAGCATCGTTAGCTGAAAGCCTCGGAGAGACGGAGGTTGCCATCGACCTATACCAAAATCTAGCCGAATCATACCCTTTTCATCAAGATGCGCCGGAAGCACTCTATCGGGCAGGCAGCCTTCATTGGTTGTCGGGGAATGATGAAGATGCCATTTTATTGTGGCAACAGGCGGCTGACGCTTATCCCGACCGGCGATATGGTGCAGCCTCTCTTCTCTGGCTTCTCAAAGTATTACCAGAAGATGAAAAAGAGCCTTTTTTGGATCAGGCGGCTGCCACGCTGTTTGAGGATTATTTTGCGTTACGGGTCCGCCATATTGCCAGCGATACGTTGCCATTTCAACCCCCGGGAGAGCTCAATTTAGGTATGGGACTCAGCGATCAGAGGGCGGCTGAGGAATGGCTACGGAACCTGCAAAATCTGGACAAAGACGAGGATCTGTCTTTGATATCATCCGATCTGGCCAACGATGATCGATTAATCCGGGGTCAAAAGCTCTGGCGGTTAGGATTACGGGAGGAAGCCAAAGGCGAGCTTGAGAGTCTCCGACTTGAATACTCCGAGGATCCTGTTAAGAGTTACCAACTAGCCCTCCTTTTCCGTGATTTAGGGTTGTATCGTTCGTCGATTCTGGCAGCTACATCGGTTATGCGTCAGGTAGGGGTAGACGTTTTCGGTGCGCCTCGTTTTATTGGAGCACTGGCTTATCCAATCTATTACGCCGATCTTGTCTTGCAGGAAGCTGACGCTTATGGAATTGATCCCTCGCTCTTGTTTTCACTCATCCGGCAAGAGAGCCTCTTCGAAAGTTTTGCTCGATCACCGGCTGCTGCCCAAGGTTTAAGCCAAGTGATTCCGGATACTGGTGCTTATATCGCCCAACGCTTGGTATGGCCAGACTATGTTAACGAAGATCTCTATAAACCATATGTTGGCATTGCCTTTGGGGCGTATTACCTTGACCAACAATTGGATGCATTTGATGGTGATGTTGCTGCAGCTCTTTCTGCGTATAATGCAGGACCGGGTAACGCCGCTCGATGGTTTGGTGAGGTTGCTGACGACATCGATTTATACGTCGAAACGGTAGACTTTTCAGAGACAAAGCAGTACATCGAGAGGATTTACACAGGCCAAGCCATCTACCGTTATCTTTATGGGGAATGATTTCTACGATTTGAGAATGTCGCAAAAATTCGATTGGCAATCTGAAGACGAAGATAGTTGGGACGACCTCATGCCGAGTGAAGTCGAACAACTTAAATCATCGGGTAAAAAAAGATGGTTACTGGCTTTTTTCGTCGTGCTATTTTTTCTATCCGGTGCTGTCGTGGCCTTTCGTCAGATCAAAGATTATACGTCGGATGCAGAAAAGATTGCCGAAAACGATGTCCTGTCGAGTAACAATTTGGTTCAGGCAGCAGCCAATGACGCCGATGGGGAGTTATTGGCAACGGTCCTGTCTGGGAGAGACCCTGACTGGACGCGCACACAACTATCATTGGTCAACGGAGGGCTATTCTACGAAAGAGAAACATTTGGCTTGAATTGGCAACCTCAGGCATCGCCAATCGAGGTAAATGTGACAGTATCTCCGGATTTCCGTGGTGCAGAAGTGACCGCAAGACACGAGTATAGCTTGGTCGACGAAGAACCGTCGCAATTCATTACTTTAGATCATTCTGTAGTATACAGGCGGAGTGAAGACCGATGGTTGATGTCGCCACCATTTGGCGAGTATTGGGGTGAGTTGATCACGGTAAATGGCCGTTTCCTCTCTTTGACTTTCCCGTCTCGTGATGAAGCCATCGGCCGGCGATTAGCGGCCGATTTAGAGGGGTTGCTTTCGGCCGCCTGCAGCACATTAGAAGGTCTTGAATGTAATTCAGCAACACATTTATTCGTTAAATTGGACACGGATCCTCAATCCATGATCGACGTGGCCGAGGTAGATGCGCGGTTTAGGGTCACCCAAGATCTTCTCTTGCCAACCCCAACTCTTGTTGGAATCCCAACCGACGAGGGCGCTTACCGGGCAATTTATCGGGGTTACGCCGAAAAAGTCCTAAGCACATTTCTCGGACAAGTTGCCGGTTGGCATTGCTGCGATCATCTACTCTTTTACCAGGCTTTGTTAGATATGCAGTTGGCAAATCTTGGCCTTAGCCCGTGGCCACTCGATGAGAGCCATTATCAACAGTTACTGGATGGTGAAAGCGAGCTATCCAGCTATTTGTGGGCTAGCGAAGCTAGTGCTTCAGAGCTTTTAGCATGGCCGGATGCCTGGCAAGCATATGTGCTAGTTGAATATATTGTGGCCGAATGGGCTGAAGTTCCACCAATAGAAATGCAACGACGTTTGTCCAGTTTTTCCTACTTTCCCGAATGGCTGCAAAGTGTATCAAGAGTAGGGGTAGAGATGTCTTTTGCCGAGGGCTGGCGCCAATTTTTAGAACATCGGGTGAACGAAACCCAGTATACGGCAAATCATACCAGGTTAGAGTAGAAACTGTTACAGGTCGGATGATGTCGGAGCGGTTTGATTGGCAAACAGAGGTAGAAGAGTGGATGGGTGACTCTTTGGGGGGCACCAACATAATCACCGTACCGCGTCGCTGGTTGATCGTTCCTTTGATTCTTTTGGGCATAATTTCGGCCGGGGCGCTTATATTTTGACAGGTGCGGCAGCAAATTCATGAAGCTGAGGCTGACCAGGGGACAGATGTTCTTTCTAGCTACCAACTCATTCAGGATGCGATAGATCAGAAAGACGATGAGTTATTCCGGACCA
>Ga0111142_1051_pt1 | contig 21530 bp, 18 predicted proteins | sample DeeMarSeWOR28_12_FD_80398 | JGI IMG/M metagenome (GOLD analysis project Ga0111142, IMG submission 80398) | Anaerolineae bacterium SG8_19 | reverse complement strand
CCATACCCCAAATGAAGGCCTGGTACTGTTTGAGACCCGTAATGGGAAAGTTGTGAATGGCTCGTTGGGTTTGTGCGCCCCAGTAAGCCCCGGCTGGGACCTCAATCTCTCCCAATGAGTCTATCTCGATTCGATACTTTGCCATTGGCCTACATCTCTCCTGTCTTTAATGTGAAAAAAAGAATTGGCCACTGATACTTGTTGCAAGTATCACCGGCCAATTCCATAAATCCAGGGGTTGACATACCCCTAAAATTTTCCTGGCTAACCTGTATTTGATTGGTTAAGATGCTTACATGTCGAGGGCGTCGTAGCCAGGACCCGAGACAAAGAAATCGTAGTTGGGTTCGATATCTTCGGTGAGGTCCAAGACCTCGCCACCGGCCAACTGCTTGGCATTCAGCACCTTCACCTCATGGCCATCTACCTCACCCTCGAAGGGTTGGCCCTCGGGCAATAGCTCTTTCGTGTTGGTGATCCAAATACCGGCCGGTGCTTCGTAATCGAAGGGCACATCTTCTTCAGGGAAGATCGCCTCGTACGGGCATTCTGGTACGCATGCGCCGCAGTCAATGCATGTATCTGGGTCGATATACAACCAGGGCCATTCTGCCTCTGGCAAGCCCAGAATCATGCATTCTACCGGACATACGTCGATACATGCTGTATCACGTAAGCAGAGTCTGGTAACAATGTGGGTCATGAAGGTTCTCCTTTTCTCTCCAGTAAAAAAACAAAATATTTTCTTCTTGTTCAAAGATCCACTATGCGGCAGCGAAATTCTGGGCAACCGCATCCCAATTAACCACGTTCCACCAGGCAGCGATATAATCACCACGGCGGTTTTGATAATTCAGGTAATAAGCATGTTCCCAAACGTCCAGTCCCAAGATAGGTGTATTACCGTCCATCAACGGCGTATCCTGATTTGGCGTCGAGGTTACGAAAGTTTCTTTGAAGCTGTCAAAGCTGCCAAAGGCTGCGTCAATGGCCGCGGCCAAATCACCGGAAGGCTTGCCACCGGCTGAAGGTCCCATGACATTCCAGAACAAGCTGTGATTGGCGTAGCCACCACCGTTATTTCGCACGGCCGTCCTTATGGACTCGGGCACACTGTTTAAATCGCCAAGAAGCTCTTCAATGCTTTTGGCAGCCAGGTCAGGATGAGCTTCCAGGGCGTTGTTTAAATTATTTGTGTAGGCGGCGTGATGCTTATCGTGATGAATACTCATCGTCCGGGCATCGATGTTCGGTTCGAGAGCATTTTCGGGATATGGAAGGGGGGGTAGTTCAAAAGCCATTCTAACTCCTTTTTCGATTGAAGTGGATGGTTAAAAGCAAAAATCTTGCTTAAATCTAGTCAAATGATCCTGACAAAATTGACCATGCCAGGATCATCCGATGGGTGAGACCATTCTAGCTACTGAAGGAACCTTTGTCAATAAATGAAGGGTTCTTGCAAACATTCAATCTGGCCAAAGATCTTTGACATTCTGTTAATAGAAAACAAATACTCAACCAACGTGATTCTAACGTTTCTTACTTAATTTAATAGATAGTTTTACCAGCGTTGAGTGGATCGACATTTTTAATCCATTTTTGCAATATAGCAGAATCCGCTCGCTTGCAGCGAACCATGAATTTCTTTTCTTGGTTCCGGCTAAAACAGTAGAGAAATAAACGAAAGGAGATTTGAAAAGAATGAGCAAAATTGTAGGTATTGATTTAGGTACAACCAACTCGGTTGTGGCTGTTATGGAAGGTGGCGAAGCTACGGTGATATCGACGGCCGAGGGCGGCCGATTAGCACCTTCTGTGGTGGCCTTTAATAAAAACGGCGAGCGCCTTGTAGGCCAGACTGCCAAGCGCCAGGCGACGATCAACCCCGAAAACACTGTTTTTTCGGTTAAACGATTCATTGGCCGTCGCTATGAAGACCCGGAGACGAAGGAAGAACAGGCCCGCGTGCCCTATAAGATCGAACAGGGTCCTCAGGGAGATGTTCGGGTTAATATTCCTTTTGCCGGTAAGAGCTACACCCCGCAAGAGATTTCGGCCATGGTTTTGGGCAAGCTTAAGAAAGATGCCGAAGATTATTTGGGGCAACCAGTATCCAAGGCTGTGATCACTGTTCCGGCATATTTCAACGACAGCCAGCGCCAGGCTACGAAAGACGCTGGACGTATAGCCGGTTTAGAAGTGATGCGAATCATTAACGAGCCCACCGCCGCAGCCTTGGCTTATGGCTTGGATAAAGAAGAAGATGAGACAATTCTCATCTTTGACCTGGGTGGTGGTACTTTTGATGTTTCTATCCTCGAGGTTAGCGAAGGTCTTGTGGAAGTACAGGCCACCAATGGTGACACTCACTTGGGTGGCGACGACTGGGATAAGGCTGTTAGCGATTGGATCGTCAGCCAATTTTTAACCGACCAGGGTATTGACCTGAGCCAGGACCGGCAAGCCTTGCAGCGAGTACGAGAAGCAGCTGAGAAAGCCAAGATCGAACTGTCTAGCACCATGCAAACGGAGATTAACCTGCCCTTCATCACCGCCGATGCCAGTGGTCCGAAGCATTTACAGATGACACTTTCCCGGGCCAAGTTCGAACAACTGACGACTGACCTGGTGGACCGGCTGGTTGGGCCATTCAATAAAGCACTGGAAGATGCCGGTTTGAAAGCGGATGAGCTCCAAGCGGTCGTTCTAGTGGGTGGTGCTACCCGGATGCCCATGGTCCAAGAATTGGTCAAGAAACTGACGGGTAAAGAACCAAACAAGAGCGTCAATCCGGACGAGGTGGTAGCTTTAGGGGCAGCCTTGCAGGCAGGCGTATTAGCTGGCGAGGTCCAAGATGTTCTGCTGCTTGACGTCACACCCCTCAGCCTGGGTCTTGAGACCTTAGGTGGGGTAATGACCACGCTCATCCCGCGCAACACAACCATTCCGACTCGTAAATCGGAGATCTTCAGCACGGCCGAGGATGGCCAGACTGCAGTTGATATCCATGTGTTGCAAGGCGAGCGACAGATGGCTGGCGATAACTCGACATTGGGTGTCTTCCGTCTCGAAGGAATCCCCAGCGCGCCTCGAGGTATCCCCCAAATAGAGGTGGCATTCGACATTGATGCCAACGGCATTTTAAACGTCAGTGCCACGGACAAGGCCACAGGTAAAAGCCAGCAGATAACAATTACCGCTTCAACCAACTTGAATGAATCCGATGTGAAACGAATGGTGGAAGAGGCTGAGAAGCATGCGGCCGATGATGAACGTCGTCGCCGCCTAATCGAAGCTCGTAACCTGGCTGACCACGTCATCTATGAGACAGAAAAGTCAATAGGTAGCTTAAATGGCCAGGTTCCTGCTAGCCAGCGCCAAGAGATAGAAGCCAAGATCGCAGAGCTGAAGGAAGCGATGAACGGCGAGAACGCCGATCACATCCAGCGATTGACCCAGGAAGTCCAACAAGCAAGTATGGCTATTGGACAGGCCGCCTATCAGACCGGAGATGATACCACTGGATACGGCGCAAACACATCTGGTGAGACCGCTGGGGAGAGTGATGACGAAGACATCGTCGAAGGCGAATTTGAAGCCGCATAAGAGTTAATTATCGAGGAGGCAATCGGCTTCCCGGGAGAACCCAAACACCGGGGTAAAAGTCGCCATCTCCTTTCTGAATACGAGGCCAGCCTCAGGAAGCGAAATCGCACTGAGGCTGGCCTTCAATTTTTTGGCCAAGCTCGAGTTCGGTTAGTTTGTCTGGCTTCCAAGGTTATCGATGGGGAACGAATAGAGGCAATTGCTCAACAAACAGCACCTCTCAAGCCATTTAGATAGTGCTTTAGAAATTGCCCTGTATAAGAGTTTTGGATAGCAGCCACTTCCTCGGGTGTACCAACAGCCACAATCTCACCTCCCTGATCGCCGCCTTCCGGTCCTAAGTCGACGATATGATCGGCCACTTTGATAATATCCATATTGTGTTCGATGATGATCACGGTATTGCCTTTGTCCACCAGCCGGTTGAGAGCCTGTATTAGTTTGGCCACATCATGGGCATGTAAGCCTACGGAAGGTTCATCCAGGATATAAATGGTATTGCCGGTGGCTATTTTCGATAGTTCTCTACTGAGCTTTACACGTTGAGCCTCGCCACCGCTCAACGTTGGCGCCGGTTGGCCCAGGTGAAGATAACCAAGGCCCACATCGGCCAGCGTCTTCAGTTTACGCTTGATTGGCGGTATATTGGCGAAGAACTCCAACGCTTCGTCGACGCTTAGATCAAGGACTTCGGCGATGTTTAGGTCTTTGTAGGATACTTGCAAGGTTTCCCGATTGTAGCGTGCTCCATGGCAGACGTCGCAAGGCACGTAAATATCGGGTAGGAATTGCATCTCAATGCGGTTCTGGCCCTGCCCCTGGCAGGCTTCACATCGGCCGCCCTTGACGTTAAAGCTAAACCGGCCGGGCTTGTAACCCCGAATCTTGCTTTCTGGCAAACTGGCGAACAGATCCCTAATGGGGCTAAATAGATTTGTATAAGTAGCCGGATTGGAGCGTGGGGTACGCCCAATAGGACTCTGATCGATCTCGATGACTTTGTCCAGATACTGCAGCCCTTCGATCGTATCGTGAGCGCCGGGCAAGTCTTTGGATTTATAGAAAACTTGGTACAGGCGCTTGCTGAGGATCTCGATCAGGAACGAACTCTTGCCACTGCCGCTGACACCCGTGATGCAGACGAACTTGCCGAGCGGGATCTCCACGTCGATTTGCTTCAGGTTATTCTCGTGGGCTCCTTTTACAATCAAAGAGTGGCCAGTCCCTTTGCGCCGTGATTCAGGCACGGGAATACACTTACGACCGCTCAGATAATCGCCGGTCAAGGATCGCTCGTTATCGACGATAGTTTCTACAGTACCTTCGGCAACCACCCATCCCCCATGGCGACCAGCACCCGGTCCAAGGTCTACCACCCAATCGGCCTTGCGAATCGTCTCTTCATCATGTTCGACGACTAAAACCGTATTGCCCAGATCCCGCATATCCTTGAGAGTATGTATCAAGCGTTCGTTGTCTCGTTGGTGCAGGCCAATGCTGGGCTCGTCCAAAACATACAAAACACCCATCAGCCGACTGCCAATTTGAGTGGCCAGCCGGATGCGCTGTGCTTCTCCACCACTTAACGACCCGGCCGACCGTTGCAGCGTCAAGTAATCCAGCCCAACATTGATCATAAACTCGAGCCGTTCTTTGGCTTCTTTCAGGATAGGTGCAGCAATCATTTGTTCCCGAGTCGTCAGCATAGTCGTGGCGTCATCACCTATTTGTTGAACCCAATCCAAGATCCGCACTACCGGTTTTCTGGTTAGCTGGCTAATCGTCTCGCCGGCTATATCGACGGTCCTGGCAACCGGCTGCAAACGCGTGCCTTCACATGTCCGGCAGGGGCGGTTGACCATGTAATCCTCAAGTTTACCTCGTACATAGTCTGAAGTAGATTCGAGATAGCGGCGCTCAAGATTCGGGATGACACCTTCAAACTTTGTGCTATAGGTTCGCCGGTAGCCTTCCCGGTTGACGTATTGGACGTGAATCTCTTCTTGACCGCTCCCAAAGAGGATGATACGTTGTTGGGCTGGATTCAAATGGCCATAAGGAACGTCGACCGGTATGGAGAAATGATCGGCCGTCGCCTTGAGAAGTTGCCAGTAATAACCTTGCTTATCATCAGTTGGCCAGGCCACGACAGCCCCATCCCGTAAGCTCAAATCCTTATTGGGCACGACCAGGTCCGGCTCAATCTCCTTTTTGGTACCCAGTCCCTGGCAATCGGGGCATGCTCCATGTGGACTATTGAAACTGAATGTGCGGGGCTCGATATCGGGTATACTCGTGCCATCATAAGCACAGGATAGGTGTTCTGAATAAAAGTGATCGACCGTATTATTGCTGTCGTTTACTTCATTTATAATCACCACCCCACCACCAAGGCGTAAGGCTGTCTCGATTGAATCTGTCAACCGGGAGCGGGCTGCAACAGCCGCTTCGCTATCATCGTCGGGCCGATACTTGACTATCAACCGGTCGACAATGGCCTCTATTGAGTGGTTTTTGTAACGGTCTAATTCGATATCCTCATCTACTTGGTAAACTTGCCCATTAACCCGTACTCGGACGAAACCCAACTTGCGAACGTCTTCGAATACAGACTGGTGATGTCCTTTCCGATCTTTGACTAACGGTGCCAGGATCTGAATCCGGCTATCTTTGGGCATTCGTTGAACGCTTTCGACGATTTGCTCGGCGGATTGTGGTTGAACCGGCCGGCCACATTGGGGGCAGTGCGGCGTGCCAACGCGGGCAAATAACAGGCGAAGGTAGTCATAGATCTCGGTAACCGTTCCAACCGTAGAACGCGGGTTATGGCTTACCCCCTTTTGGTCGATGGATACGGCCGGGCTTAACCCTTCGATCTGATCGACTTCTGGTTTTTCCAACTGACCCAAAAATTGTCTGGCATAGGCCGAAAGCGATTCGACGTAACGCCTTTGTCCTTCAGCAAAAATTGTGTCAAAGGCAAGCGAAGATTTACCCGAGCCGGATAGACCAGTGATAACCACCAGTCTATCCCTTGGGATCTCGACTGTAATGTCTTTGAGATTGTGTTCGCGTGCCCCACGCACGACGATTTTGTCCTGAGACATGTTTCTCCTTATTACTTATCGTCGGAAGCTCTTGGCCCTTAAATTATGCCCAAACCATTCATGTAAATGGCAACAGATAGAACGTTTATTCTATCACAGCCAGCAACCTTAGGCCAAATGAAATTGACCCATCTAGAAATTTTTTTTCTTTTCCTTTGGACCTTCTCGCTAAGGCAGATTAGCCCTCATCGAAGACTCAATATATTAATTGCCAGGAATATTCCGACATTAATTTGATGACGGGTAAGTGTCCACGATACTGTTTTGGCTGCCAAATTCATTAGGTACATAAGCGTCGGCCGCATCGTCATTTACCCAGTTTTGGCCATCTACCAGGTAACGATACTGGAATTGACCTTGATTCGGTAGTCGTAATTTAGCGAAATAAATGCCGTCCTTTTTCCTTTTCTTCATTTCGACCGGTTTCCAATCGTTTGATTCGGAAACGAGGGCAACTGATTCAACACCATCTCCCTCGAATTCAAATGTAACTTCACATTCATCCTTCGTTTTGAAGTATTTCTTTTTCAACATCATAGATCTCCTTTTATCCAAACTACAGAGCCTTTTTATGATAGTGCCCTGAGCAAACAAGAGCAGGATTATAGAGGTTATGTGCAAACTGTCAACTGGAGGATTTTTTTCGTGGTTGCGTTGGTAAACCGTGAACGGATCCGGATGAAAGCTTTATTCGGTCTTGCGCAGGCATCGAACTGCGTAGACATTGACCAGGGCGTGGGCACGGTGTAAGATGCGCACGAGCTGGCGAGGATTGGCTATCTCCAAATCGAGAATAACTCGAACCTTTCCGTTGTCGCCTTTGGGTTGGGTACTGATGGCCGCGATGTTAACGTTCTCGTCCCGAAGGAGCTCGGCAATATCCAATAGCAAGCCAGAGCGATCGAAGACATCGATTTGAATCGTAATAATGCGTACGGCATCCTGTCCCACTTGCCCCCAGTTCAATTTGATCGTTCGATCGGCCATCGGATCGGGCCTCAACGTGTAACAGCCTTCTTTGTGTATCGTGACACCGCCATCTGACCGTAAGAAGCCGACGATGTTGTCGCCGGGAAGAGCATTGCAGGCACGGCATAGACGTAGCTTTCGGCCGCCGGCGTTGGTCACGACATATTCCTGACCACTATCGCTTTGCACGGTACTTCCGATATGCCGAAGAGGTCCTTTATGCCACTCTTCCATCAGCACCTGGGTAGCCGCCGTCGTCGGCAAAAGCTCAGCCCGGCCGAAGGCGTGATACAGTTCACGCGTCTCCCGAAAACCCAATTGATCAGCCACTGTCTGGTGTGAGTATTTGGGCACGCCTAACAATTTAAGTTCATCTTGTAAGATCTTGCGCCCTTCGGCTATAGCCAGCGGCTCGGGCAGGCGGCGGAACCACCGACGTGCCTTTGAACGAGCCAGGCTAGTGGTCAGGTAACCCAAATCTTCGTCAAGCCAATTACGCTGGGGTCGAGCCCAACCAGATTTTACGATACGAATTCGATCCCCGTCGCTTAATGGTTTGTTTAGCGGATAAGGGCGCTCGTTGACATAGGCCATCAGGCACTGGTTACCTACTTCTGTATGGATGGCATAGGCAAAATCTACCGGCGTTGCCCCTTTCGGCAGTTCGATAACGTCACCGCGAGGTGTATAGACCATCACTTGTTGGCGAAAAACGTCTTCGACGATTCCTTTAACGCCGGTACTAAAATCTTGCGGCTCAAACTGAATATTTTCGGTGACGTTCTCAAAAAGTGCTTCCACTCGTTCGGCGATCTCTCGCGTCCACATCGGCGTTCTGGCGTATACCCATCGGGCGAGTACACCAATCTCTGACACCTCGTTCATCGCAACGCTGCGAAAGCGCAATTTCAAGATCTGCCCATCGCTATAGATGACGGTTGTATGTAAAGCGCGGTATAGATTCTCGCGAGGAACGGCAATGTAATCATCAAATTTCCGGGGTACCGGCCGCCATAATTGGTGAACATGACCTAAGGCCAGGTAACAAGTAGCCACATCTTCAACTAGGACCACCATCCGTCGAGGGCTTTCTACATTTTCGAACTGAAGCGAATCTCCCCCTAGAGCCAGGTAGACGCTATAAATGCTTTCCGGATTGGGTATCACGTTGACGACGTTGATCCCATTTTCTTGCAAATGCTGGATAATTTTTTTGGAAATGATTGTATAGGAAGCTTGTCGCTTGTGAAATTGGTAATCCAGAGTACGCTTGATACGACAATAGGCATCATTATCCAGCACCTGAAGTGATAAAGCCTCCAGTTCGGTCTTTAGATTCCAGATACCTAATCGGTTGGCCAGTGGGGCATAAACGGATAAGGTCTCCTGTGCTTTGCGCCGTTGCTTCTCAATCGGTAGAGCCTTGATGGTGCGCATGTTGTGCAAGCGATCAAATAACTTGATGAGAACCACCCGTACGTCGACCGTCATCGCCTGAAACATTTTATGTAAACTTGCATCCTGGATTTCTTCGGGAGTGAGCTGTCGGCCTTGGGCAACCCCGGCCGTGACTTCCTTCAACTTGGTTACGCCATCGACCAGTTGGCCGACTTCCGATCCAAATAGTTCTTTGATCTGGTCGATGGATACGAGCGTATCTTCGGCAACATCATGCAATAAGGCTGCCACTAGGGCGTCAGCATCCAAGCGATAGTTAGCCAGGTAGTAAGCGACTGTCAGGGGGTGGGTAAAAAAAAGCTCGCCGGATTGGCGACGCTGGTCACCATGTTCCCGGCGAGCGATCTCAAATGCCTCGCGGACCCTAAGTTGGTCTTGAGGATTCAGGTAAGCGCCAATGCGGTCAAAAAACTCGTGACCATCTAGGCTGACGTACAAGAGGCCAGCCTCAAATGTCCCCGAGTCAACGGGTGAAAAGGTCATATCAGCCGTCTTTCAACAGGTTTTTGTTTTTGAAATCGGCGAAACGGTAACCAACACCGCGTTCGGTCAAGATGTATTGAGGATTCGAAGGATCGATTTCGATCTTTTTGCGCAGGTAATTGATATATAATCGCAGGTAATGGGTTTCATCCCGGTATTCATATCCCCATACTTTGGCCAATAAGGTGTCGTGCGGGACAACCCAGCCTGCATTCTGGATCAAGTGGTACAATAAACGGTATTCGGTCGGGCGCAAGTCGATGCGTTCATTATCCACAATGACCTGGTGGCGATTGATATCGACAGAGAGATGGTCATCAATTTGCAGGATTGCACGCGGAGCCGGCGCAGGCCAGTCTGCCCGCCGCAATACGGCGTTTACCCGGCTGATCAGCTCTCGGGGACTGAATGGTTTGGTCACGTAATCATCGGCACCCGCCTCGAGGCCATGAATGCGATCTTCTTCGTCGCTTTTGACCGTTAACAAGATAACAGGCACGGTCGAGATCTCCCTGAGTACCCTTAAGGTCTCAAAACCGTCCATTTTGGGCATCATCACGTCCATGATGACCAAATCCGGCAAGTTTTTACGGACCTGCTCTAATGCTTCAAGGCCATCACTGGCCTCGATCACCCGATAGCCTTCCAATTCCAGGTTCATTCGTATGAAACGAATCATACGTGGCTCGTCGTCGACGACGAGCACAAGACGTGGTTCAGTTGGTGTTAGGGAGCTGGGGATCTGATCAATCATTACTCTCGCACAAAGGTGATCACCTCTTCCAACCCTTCGGCCGTCGGCATGATCTCGAGGAAGTTGATCCGGTGCCAGGGTACGATCATGGTCGTAACTTCGTCCTCAAGGTAATGGATGTCCTTGCCATCGCGACGACGTGGATTGGTTATTGTTACCATCTGATGGGTTGGTTCAGGCATTTCGTCAAGTTCGCCAAGTATCGGCTCTTCATTGGCAATGTGCATGATTACAGTTATGCTCATTAACGACCTCTAAATATTGCTTTTACGATTCGAAAAAGACCTGAATGAGCAATCCGCCGAGTTTAACATGGTCTCCATTTTTTAGCGGATGGGGTTGTTCCGGATTTAAGTGTTGGTTATTGAGCTGGGTTCCATTGGTGCTACCACAATCAACTAGTTCGACGCCCTTAGCTGTAGGCTGAAGGAGCGCATGGCATCTGGATACACCGCACTCAAATCCCTGGTCTGGCGTCAAATCAAGCTCTGGCCAAAACTCTTGACCCGGATCGACCCGGCCAATTCGAATCTCATCAACCAATTCTAGCGCGACTCTTCGGCCTGTACTAGTAATCGAAATCAAGACCCGGTTTGGCCGAGTTGCGAAACCGTCTTGCTGTTCAAATGGTCGCGTTGGATCCGATCCATTGATTGGTTTTGGGATAGGAACCTGAGCCTTCGACTCGAATTCCTCTGGCTCAGTTTTAGCTAAAAGGAATACGCCACACTCACTACAATAGAGTGCACCTTCGATATATTCATTACCACAAGTATTACATTTCTGCATGATCAAAGTGTGGTAAACCAACTGTTTGTGAAACCAATGAGCGAGTGCCGAACTTCAAGCGTTTTCTACCATCCACCGATACCTCACCTTGGCTCGAAAGTCTTAGAGCCTCTTCACGGAGTTGCCTGGCCAAAGCCATATGCCCAGCTTCTGCCAGCCGTGACGTCAGGTGTTCCATTCGAATTTCAGCAGCATGCACGTCACCAGCTTCTATATCTTCCCAGACTTTTTCGTTCATTTGATGCAAATTCCAAGCTTGGACGGCAGCGAGCAGCGATTTCGGTGGGTCCTCTTTTGGTGCCTGGGCGACGACGGCAACTTCATGGAATTTTCTGACGCCCTGATCTCGCAAACTTCTGTATGGGATATCGGCCGTCAGAATGATTGGCATTGGTACTAATTGGCCCGCCCGCTGCACATCAATAGAAAATTCTAAAAGAACCGAAAGGGGTGTTCGTCCTTCGACGCTGCCAAGGCGCATTTCATGTTGATTTAAGGCTAGTGGCTGGGCGGTGGGTGAAACTCGAAACGCCTTGGTTAAAGTAATATCAGGGGGAAAGTGGGTCACCAATCGCACATTTCGCGCATAGGCTGAATCTAGGCCATGAAAAACCTGTTTCAGCTCTTGAAACACTTGTTCCGGGGTTTCGATATAAGCAACATCTCCGCCTGACAATGACGCAAGTTCATCCAAGAAGCGATCATTCCAGTCGGGCCCGAGTCCTAAGCCGCTGAATAAGATACCATCTTTAGCGGCTTTTCGAACCAGGTCAACACAAGCCTCCTCGTCGCCATATGTGTGACCATCCGTTAGTAAAATCAGATGGTTGGCGTAATTCGGCAATTGTGCTCTCCGAACCTCTTGTAAGCCAGCCTCCAGTCCTTGATGTATTTCGGTCCCGCCAAATGCGCCAATCCTTTCAATCATGGCCACCAGGATCTTTTTATCAGGCACCTTTTTAGCGGGCCAAATAACTTCGGATCGGTCGCTGAAGACCACTAACGAAAACCGGTCGTCTTCGGATAGTTTATCTACGATCATACTGGCCGCAGACTTGACTTTTTCTAATCTCTCACCATTCATGGATGTGCTGCGATCGAGCACTAAGCAGAGGTTTAGGTCCAATTCGGAAAAACCTAACTCTTTAGGTGGCCGAATGTGGACAAGCAAATATAGCAATTGAGGTGAGCGGGTAGCCTCAATCGCTTTTTTTGATGCTTCTATATGGACGTCTAGAAGTTCTTTAACCATCTCTCTCTAACGTCCGATTTCCGGCCAATCTCCGTCAGAAATCGAATTCAACCAAGACTACAGTTATATTATCATATCCGCCAGCCTGGAGAGCCAATTTAACCAACGTGTCGGCCTTTGCTCCAAGCGGAGCATCTTGTTGTAACACATCGCGTATGGAAGAATCTGATACGAGTCCCCACAAACCATCACTGCAGAGGAATAAATTTCCGTGTACAGGCAAGCTTTGTGTGAAGATTTGGACTTCAAGCATTCCTCCCTGACCGACCGCACGATACAGCATATTGCGCTGAGGATGTACTGCTGCTTCATCTTCTGTAAGTTGACCGGCGTCCTGTAATCGTTGCACATAAGAATGGTCTGTCGTTACTTGTTGCATATTCCCGTTAGTGAGCAAGTAAGCTCGACTATCGCCAACATGAGCTACATATAAGCGACGACCAAAAACCAGGGCTGCGGTCAAAGTTGTTCCACTATCCTTTCCTGGATCTGGGTTATGGATGTGTTGGTTGGCTAATTGTACGGCGTCGAGAATGACTTCGCTGACAGGTTCAGGAGGCTTACCATTGTCCTCAATGCTGTTCTTAAGTAATGGCACGTAGATTCGATCTAACACATGCTCGGCGACCAGTCTTGACACGTCTTTACTGGCCTGATGGCCATTATGATGGCCACCCATGCCATCGGCAACGATGTAAAGGCCAAATGGAATCAGGGGTTCCTGTCCCCCAGTTTCCGTTGTGAAAATGTAAGAAGAATCTTCGTTGCGTGATCGGACATTGCCTATGTGGCAAAGTTGAACCGCTTTAAGCGCTGACTTTTTCAGGCTCTTTTCCAGGTCTTTGATGGGTGGCGTTATCGCCGTATCTTGTATTGCAGCGCCTATACTCTCGTTGTCAAACTCCAACTCCAATGTATCTTCTGTATCCTGTTCCGCATCCTCCTCCGGAATTAACGTGTCAACCTCGATCGCTTCTGATGATTGACCATTCTTTTCGATTTCGACGAGGTCTTCACTTGACTGATCACCTTCTGCTTTTTCTGAATTATTTCTTGGCACGGAAAATTGATCATCAGGCTTTAATAAGTGATCGTCTCTGCCAGCTTCCTTTTTCCCACTAAAAAACTTATTTATGAGGTCATGCACGATTACACCACGCTTGAACTAACTTATAGGTTGTCAAATCATCTACGACAACTTTCTGATCGCATTATATTTGTTCATCAATTCGCTAAGCAGGTAATGCATATAAATGATGATCACATGAACCAATATAAACCTTTCCTCCCACAACTAAGGGAGAACCAACGATGACGCCGTTGGTCTGAAACTGCCAGAGCAATTTGCCTCGTTTTGTATCGAGACAGTAAATTTTGCCATCGGTGGAACCGAAGTAAACTGAGGTTCCAGAAACGGTAGGTGATGAATTGATTTGACCTTCCGTTTCAAACAACCAAATTTGCCGGCCCGAGTAAGTATCAAGTGAGTACAAATTGCCATCTGAGGACCCGATGAAGACAGCGTCTTTTGTAACGGCTGGCGAAGATACGACTGGGCGTCGAGTTCGAAATCGCCAAAGAGCCCAACCTGAATTGGCGTCGATGCCGTAGACAGTAGAATCCATGGAACCTACAAAGACCATGTCTTCGGCGAGAGCAGGTGAAGAGGTGATCGATCGTTTGGCTTGGAATTGCCACTTCACTTTCCCGGATAGGTCAAGACAGAAGACGTAACCCCCTTCGGTGCCAAAATAAATCCGATCATCGCCAACACAAGGTGTAGAACGTACCGTGCCATGGGCGTTGGTCTGCCACACTTTCCGGCCATTGGAAGCGCTGACCGCATAGAAATATCCGTCGTCTGAACCGAAAAAAACGTGTTCAAACTCGGCCTTCGGTGATGAGTAGATTGGACCACCAGTCTCAAATCGCCAGTTTAGCCGTCCACTACCTTTCTGCAAGCTGTACAAGTAGCCATCAGCCGAAGAAATAAATATGGAATCACGATAAAAATTCGGTGTGGTAGCGATACCATCGGAGGACGGGTACTTCCAAATGAAATCACCCTCATCTGAGGTAAGCGCGTACAGATTATTGTCGTAGGATCCTACATAAATGATCTCATCGTCTATCGCTGCGGTCGATCGAACTTCATCCTCACATCGAAACTTCCACAAGGGTTGTATTCGTTGCCCTTGTTTGGATCGAATATGGTTGGTAGTTGTGGAATTAAGATAATTTGGCGAGGTGCCAGTCATGATTGGCGAAGCTGCCCCGTCGTTGCTGGGTACCAAGGTATGGGTTCCAGGGGCGATGGCCACCAATGCCTGACGAAGCTCGGCCACATTCTGATAACGATCGGCAACGTTGTAGGCTAAACACCGTTCTAATATCGCTTCAAATTCCTTGGGTACTTCAGGATTAGCGCTGCGAATCGGCCTTTCGTCGAATGAGAAAGGAGGTTCCGTCCGAGGATCTTGGCGAGTTAAGACGTGATGGAAAGTAGCACCTAAGGCATAGATATCTCCAGCCGGGCTGGCTTCCCCGCGATATTGTTCCGGAGGCGAATACCCTTCCGTGCCAATCATCGTCCCCTTCAGCCCTGTCTGGAAAACCTTGGCGATATTGAAATCGATAAGACGAATCCGACCATGCCTATCAAGCATGATATTCGAGGGTTTCAGGTCACGAAAAACCACAGGGCTTGGCTCGTGCTTGTGCAGATACTCGAGCACATCACAAAGCTGTATTGTCCACTCCAACACATTTTCAACTGGAAAAAAAGCTTGTTGTTCGTTTAACAAGGCTTCAAGATCTTGTCCGTGGATGTACTCTAATACGAGATAACTTCGATCTGACTCGGTGAAGAAATCGTAGACATCGGGGACGGCCGCATGGTCAAGTGTAGCCAGAATACTGGCTTCGCGCTCAAAAGATGCCGTGGCCATCTCTCGCACTTTCGGATCACGGTTAAGATGGACCATTTCCTTGACAGCGCACAATCGGGTAACTGCCGGAAAATGCATGTCCCGCGCTTTGTAGACTGAGCTAAAACCACCTACCCCCAACGTATCGACGACCTGGTATCGATCTTGTAACACCGCTCCAGCTTGGAGCATGCCTTGCCGTCGTTTATTACGGCGGTTGTTTTCTTCTGAAAGCTCTTTGGTTTTCAGACCACTCATACTCTGGTTACCATTGAAGTTCCCGGTGAAGTGAACATTTATCTATTATAGGGTTAGGGATCTATTAGAGCAATTGGTCCAATGGAGCTATCGGCTTCGTTTTCTCTGGTATACCATAAGCGTTCCCCCCCCACTTTCTGGCTATAATGGGTGATTTGGGTACCTAAATCCTGAAGGCTGTCGAAAAAAGTGCTGATTTGAGACCGATAACACCCGGCAGCCTTAATCTTGGCCGATAACGCTTCTTCAGATAAGGGAATGACCTCAGGATACAATATTCCCTTCTGGGTCAAAGCGGTTGATATTGCGGCAAAGTCTCTCGCATAAGGATATTCTTCATAATAAGCCATACCAGACTTATTTTGCCATCTTTCGGCGGCCGTCCGTAGCAACTGGTGATCCACATGTTGTCCAATCGCCAGCGGAATCAAGATCCGATTATGTGTTGGTAAATTAGTCATATATCGTACAAGATCGTTGATGAGATCATATTCGGCGGTGTGTATTTGGCCAAAAATTGCCTCTTCCGATGCATAGAGAGCTTCACCACCAGCTGGATTCACGCGGTAAATACAATCGGGTATATCCCAATGAAGGTAGTCAACACCTAGTAGATGACATGCTTCTGCATCTTCATTGCGCCGCGCTGCCACGGCGTCTGTGGCTAGCTCCCACCGCTCCTGCAGGCTCTTTGCAAAGCAAGACAGTTCTCCATTTGGTGGATCGCCGGCCATGACTGTAACAACCAAGACTATTTTCCCGGTTTGAATCTGCTGATAGATCTGTCCACCACAGGACATGATGGCATCGTCAAGATGTGGTGACAAATAGATCGAATCGTAATAACTATTCATTGTGCTATTGGCTTGCCGTACGCATGGTCATTATAATTAGTCCATGACCAACCAACTAACCCACATCGATGAGAGCGGCCAGGCAAAGATGGTGGATGTTGGGCAGAAGCCGGATACAGAACGGGTGGCTGTTGCCAGTGGTTCAGTTGTCATGCGTCCGGAAACCCTGCAGTTGATTATAGAAGGAAATGTAAAAAAAGGGGATGTCCTCACGGTGGCCCAGATGGCTGGCGTGATGGCTGCCAAACGCACCAGCGAGCTCATACCATTATGCCATCCATTGCTCATCAATCATGTCTCTGTGACCTGTACCCCAAATCCGGCCGAGAGCCGGATCGACATCAAAGCCAGCGTGCGATTAACTGGAAAAACAGGTGTAGAGATGGAGGCCTTAACGGCCGTTACTGTTGCCGGCCTGACGATCTACGATATGGTCAAAGCGGTCGATCGAAGCATGCGCTTAACCGATATTCGCCTTTTAGCCAAGTCAGGAGGTCGAAGCGGCGAATATGTTGCCGACGAGTAATAGTACATGATCACCAGTAGCCAGTGATAAAGATTACAACTAGGCCACCGGCGAAAACTATCTTTTAGACACCATGGAAATTGAAATTCGTTTATTCGCTAATCTCAAGGATCGGGCTGGGAAAGATCGGGTTCGGGTGTCGCTTGAGGAGCCGGCCGACGTCGAGACTCTACTCGCCGCCACGGCCCAGACCTACCCATCACTCGCTCCTGCTCTGCCATCGGCTCTCGTTGCCGTCAATAAAGCTTTTGCCGGTTCTACTACCATCATCCACCCTGGGGACGAGGTGGCTGTGTTCCCGCCGGTTAGTGGCGGAGAATCAACCCCTTTCCCTAACCCGACCTACTTCGCGCTAACAACAGAAGATGTAGATATTGGAGAGATTCAAGATCGTCTGAAGCAGCCTGGCGTGGGTGCGATCGTCACTTTTGCTGGCTCTGTACGTGGTGAAACGATGCGTGAAGGTTTACCTTCAGAGACCCTCTACCTGGAATACGAAGCCTATCAATCAATGGCTGAAACCAAAATGGCCCAGATAGCCCGCGAAATCTGGCAGCAATGGCCACAGGTCAAGGGCATTGCCATTGTGCAACGTATTGGTAAACTAGAAATTGGTGAAACGACCACCATCGTTGCTTGTGCAACAGCCCATCGTGACCAAGGAGCTTTTGAGGCTGCCCGGTATGGGATCGACCGGCTAAAAGAGATCGTGCCGGTTTGGAAGAAAGAGGTCGACCGCGACCGCAGCGTTTGGGTTGAGGGTGACTATCGGCCGACAGAAGCGGATAATTAACGGTACCCTTGGAGAGAAATGATGCAACAGAATAATCAAGGTAATGAAGAGCGCGTTGTTGTCACCGGTACAGGCATGATTACGGCACTGGGTCATAACGTGCCTGATACCTGGTCGGCGATAGTAGCAGGGGAGTCGGGATTAGGTGAAATCACCTTATTTGATAAGGAGCTACACAGTTCCGGTGGTGCCTGTGAAGTGAAAGATTTTGATGCAGCTGCGTACCTGGGTAAACGGCAAGCACGACGTACCGACCGTTACCAGCAGTTAGCCGCCGTAGCTACCATTGAAGCCTTAGAACAGTCTGCTCTTAAGATAGACGACGAAAATCGTGATCGCATCGGCATCTATATGGGCACTGGCGTTGGTGGGATCCGAACATTGGTTGAGCAAGAGCGGACCTTGTTGAATGAGGGAACACGCCGCCTAAGCCCGTTCGCCATCACAATGATCATGCCTAATGGTGCAGGAGGCATGTTGGCTATCGATTATGGCATTCAAGGACCCAGCGTGACCATCACTACAGCTTGTGCGGCTGGCATTGATGCCATTGGGCACGCCTTTAGAGCTATTCGACGAGGAGAATTGGATGCAGCTTTGACCGGTGGCGCCGAGTCCATCATGACTTCAGTCGCCGTCGGCGGCTTCGAACGCGCTGGCGCGACTTCATCTAAAACAAGTGGTACACCCCAGCCCTTCGACAAGAACCGTGATGGCTTAATTCCTGGCGAAGGCGCCGCGATGTTAGTGCTCGAGAGTCTTCGTTACGCAAAGGCTCGTGGTGCGACTATTTTGGGCGAGATAGCTGGATATGGACAGACGACCGATGCTTATCATATAACCGCACCTTCTCCCGGTGGTATTGGGGCTGCTAAAGCAATGATTAAGGCATTAGAGGATGCCCATATCCCGGCTTCTGATGTCGATTACGTCAGCGCTCATGGAACGGCGACACCGTTGAATGATTCGCATGAAACGATGTCCATTAAAACGGCGCTCGGCGAGCACGCTTATGATGTAGCCATTAGCTCGACAAAGTCCATGACCGGGCACGTTATGGGCGCGACTGGTGCCATCGAAAGCATCGTCTGCCTGCTGGCTATCCGTGATGGCTTGGTTCCTCCTACTATCAACTATGAAACACCGGATCCGGAGTGTGACTTGGACTACGTGCCCAATAAAACCAGGCCAACCGCAGTAAACGTCGCCATCAATAACGCCTTTGGATTCGGTGGGCACAACGCGGTTCTGGTTATCAAGGAGTACAAAGCGTGATCTCCCGGCCGGGAAGGCAAGTCCATTTGGCTTGCCTGTTCGAATGGGAACGGAACGCCCATGTTGTTGATTAATCATGGAAACCATTCTCGAAACGGAAACTCGCTTGGGCCTCAAGTTCAACGATTATTCGTTATTAGAACGAGCCTTAACTCATCGATCCTTTCTTAATGAAAATCCAGACCAGGCGCTGGAGGACAATGAACGGCTTGAGTTTTTAGGCGATGCCGTGCTCGATTTTGTCGTCGGCGCCTATCTATATCATCGATTTCCCGAGATGAACGAGGGGGAGTTGACAATGCTACGGGCCGCTCTCGTCCGTACTCGAACCTTGGCCAGGTTCGCCAAAGAGTTAGGTATCGGGGCATCAATGCGTCTGGGCTATGGAGAATCAGAGAGCGGCGGCCGTGAGCGTTTACCCATCCTATGTGCGGCTTTCGAAGCCGTGGTTGGAGCCGTTTTTTTGGATCAGGGATTGGACGTTGTGGAAGCCTGGGTGCACGAGCTGATCGCCCCAGCGCTTGAACAAATTATGTCGGTTTCTGCCCACAAAGACGCCAAAAGCGAATTTCAAATATGGGCTCAGGCTCGTTTTAACAAGACCCCAAACTATCGGGTTTTGGCATCCGAGGGACCTGATCACGACAAGACATTTACCGTGGCCGTTGAGGTCGATGGGGAGATTTGGGGGGTTGGAAATGGCCGGAGCAAACAGGCAGCCGCTCAAGTGGCCGCCAGTGTCGCCCTGGAGAAGGCAGAGACAATAGAAGACGCCCAAGCCTAATTGGAAGATCTGGCTTAGGACAGCTGAATGAAAAGGATTCTAATCACCGGCGGCAGCAGTTACTTAGGCCAACATCTGGTACCCCTTGCCACGCGCCAACATGAAGTCTGCTACACATTCTACGAAAACGATCCCTTCGATCTGCCATACGGAGAACAATTAGACTTGCGTGATGGCTCCCGCGTCATGAAATTAATTTCCGGATTTCAACCGGAAGCGATCATCCACACGGCCGGATCAAATCGTTCCCCTGACATGGAAGCCGTCATACGTTTAGGTGCCCATCACGTGACAGAAGCAGCCAGAATAAATAATGCCCGCCTAATACACATGTCCACCGACGTGATCTTCGATGGGCGGAACGCACCCTACCGGGAAACAGATCCGCCCAACCCTATCCATGACTACGGACGAGCCAAAGGGGCGGCCGAGGCCATCGTCGACCAATGGGCAAACCATGTTATCGTGCGCACATCCCTCATCTACGGATTGTTTATCATGGATCGTTCGACAGAGTGGATGAGTGCGGCATTGGCCGAAGGGCGGCCGATCAAATTATTCGACAACCAATTGAGACAGCCGATCTGGGCTGAGACACTAAGCTTGGCCTGCCTCGAACTGGCCACATCCAATTACTGCGGTGTCCTCAACGTCGCCGGGGATCAGTCTGTCAGTCGCGCCTATTTTGGTTTTAAATTGCTTGATTGGTGGGGAATAAACGATCGAGATTTAGTTGAGGTTGGCCCTTCTGATTCTAAATGGCCTTTAGATACCCGGCTCGATCTAACGATGGCCAGGGAGATGCTATCCACACCGTTGTTAGGCATTGACCAAGTTCTTGATATGACCCAAAATCGGCCACCCGCGTCAAACTTCAACTAGGTTTGGGTCAGTCACATATCCCCACCAGTTGTTCGAGATACCATCGGTTTCCCCGGCTACATGAGGAAAATGCCGGTACCACCACAAATGATGTTGCCGCGTGTCGCCATTTCCCCACTCATCACAAGCGACCAGACGAGGGGAACCACTTAAGTCTGGAAAACGATACCAGGTATCGCAGCGGCTAGGAACTCTCGACCGGTTACCCCAATCATAATCCCGCTGGCTATTGGGGGCATAGTGGATATTGCCGACCTCAGCCCGGCCTGGGTGGCTTTTATCGTAACGAATGAATCATTCGGCGCGGTGACCGTGCGACTCTAACATCTCGCCGACGCCTCGTTCGTAGTTGAAGCCCATGATGATGAAGCGGCGTGATAGGTGTTCATACCCTTCTAATGGAGGTGAATTGCACCAAAAAGCGCCCGGCCCAACCATCCTGGATTCATAGAAGCCGCCATAAGGAAAGGCAAACAACCATACCTCGTCGATCTGTCCCTCCTGAATTCCCCCGACGATATTAAAGTCGCTTAATATCTGATGGTAGTCAGCCCAATCTGGGTCGTGAAAGCCACGGCCGGAACGCCAGGCGGCGGCGTATTCCTGGTGGGAATATGAATAACCATCGATTTTAACCGGGAAGGCATCGACTTCGATCCGCTCCACAACGCGAAAGTTGCAGCTGCCAAAACTCGCATGTTTCAGGTCTTCAATAAACAGAGCCACAAGGCGGTCGACTTGATTCCAGCCCATCACTTGAGATAAGGTACGGCCGCCCTCTGAGGGTAAGATAGGATCGTAAACGACAAGTAA
>Ga0111142_1016_pt1 | contig 21743 bp, 15 predicted proteins | sample DeeMarSeWOR28_12_FD_80398 | JGI IMG/M metagenome (GOLD analysis project Ga0111142, IMG submission 80398) | Anaerolineae bacterium SG8_19 | reverse complement strand
TCAGGAGAGATACAAGATAACCATGAAAAATTATCGTTTTGCCACTTTGCTCATGTTAGGGGCAATCACCAGTGCGCTATTGCTATCTGCTTGTGGCTTATTCGAGTCGAGTAGCGCTTCTGCTCGTACGCCAGAGGAAGCGATCACGGAGGCAGTGCGCGATTACCTGGAAGGGCAGGGTGCCCCGATCAGCCAGATGGAAGTGCAAATAAAACAGATCGACGGTGATTACGCCAGGGTCGAGATAATTTCTACCGATCCGGAATCCCCTGGTGGTTTTAATGCCTTCATGAAGCGAGAGGACAACGTTTGGACAACGTTAGTTGCTGGCTCCGGAATGGAACAGACCCATGTCGAGTCGTTAGGCATCCCAGAAAGTGTCTGGCCGGAGGGTTGGTTGGTTCCAGACAGTGACATGCCAGCAACCGTGGCTATAGATCCTGAAACGTCTATGGGCTGTCCTATGCCGACGGACGAGACCTTGCTTTTGACCGACGAAGCGAGAGGATATTGCCTGCTCTATCCGGCCAGCCATACGGTGGTGCAGCTCGACAGTGGAAACACTGAAATCGTGGTCGGTGAGTTGATGAACCATATCGACCCCCGGATAAGCATTACCGTAGAAGATCTGGCCGGCCGGGCTATCGAGCAGGTGGTCGGCGAATTCCTGGCCGGTTACGAGGGATTCGAGATTGAGCAATCAACCCTTACCGTCGCTGGTGAGGAGGCTATCCTACTCGACGGCATACCAGGCCAGGATTATTACCGGATGGTCTTGGTCCCTCATAATGGCTTACTTTATCGATTGGACATTTTCCCATATGACGAGAACCTGGTTGATACCCTCCCTCAGGCGGAGCAACTATACGCACTCGTCGTGGACTCTTTCACGTTCACGACTCCCTAATACCCATAAACGTCCTTTGTGCGGGGCAGCTTGGATAACCAGGCTGCCCCTATTTTGTGGTCGTATTTCCTTCACCGGCAAACACTTTTTCCCTCCGTCTAAATACTGATTTTCCTATCCGCCTACCGGCCGATGTGAGCCCGATTTTTCTGATCTACGATCAATATCAGTGGCGATCGATTATCAGATACCACTGTTGATTATCACTAAGGAGATAAAAAGATGCAGGGCACTTTTTCACCTCGTCGAAGAAAACCAAGGGTGCCGGGCAACCTGCCCTGGTGGTTCGTCATCTTAGCCGTCACGGCCGTCGTGACAGGGGTCATCCCGACCCAGACCGATGAGGAAACCGCGACCTCACAACCAGCGGGAACCGGAACCGCTCCGGCTGCGACAGCAACCAGCTATCAAGCCACAAGCACGGTCTTTCCGTCGCCGACGATGCCGTCAGGGATTACGACGGTAGCTACAGCGACTGCCCAACCTTTGCCAACCTCGACGGGGCCCATCCAACCAACGGTCCCCGTACCAGTCCAGGCGCCCACCGTTACACCGTTGCCGGCCGCCTGGCGTGGTGAATATTTCAGTAACTCGAATTTGGTTGGGACGCCAGGTCTTTACCGTGATGACACAGCCTTATTTTTCGATTGGGGTACAGGTACTCCGGCCGCAGGCTTGCCGGCCGATGCTTTTTCAGCCCGCTGGCAGCGAACCATGCCCTTTAAGGCCGGTAATTATCGCTTTTATGTGCAAAGTGACGATGGGGTGCGGGTCTGGTTAGACAACCAACTGATCATTGACCAGTGGCACGACGCCGGCAACACGACCTACACGGCCGATCGGGCCTTAACCGCCGTGGAATACTATGAAAATTGGGGCAACGCCCGGATCAGATTCTGGTGGGAGTCCACCGGGCAATTCCCCCAATGGCGGGCCGATTACTTCGCCAACGCTGGCTTATATGGATCGCCTGTTCTAACACGAAACGATCAGGACATTAACTATCATTGGGGAAGTGCCGACCCGGTAGTGGGTTTACCAGCCGATAACTTCTCCGTTCGTTGGACTCGCACCCTCGACTTTGCCGACAGTATTTATCGCTTCCATGCCCTGGTAGACGATGGCGTACGTATCTATGTTGACGACGTCTTGGTTCTAAATGATTGGCGCGAGGGCAGCCTGCGAGAGGTGACGGCCGACGCCCTACTTTCTGCCCGGAGTGGAAGGGTGAATACTGGAGCAACCGCCAATTTGGAGGTGGTCCAACCCTGGTACGTAACGACGACAAGATCGACTTCAATTGGGATCAGGGTGGACCCGATAGCCGGTTACCGGCCGACGATTTCTCCGTGCGTTGGTCACGAACCATGCGTTTTGATGAGGGCCGGTACCGCTTCCACACGTTGGCCGACGACGGGGTACGACTCTATATAGATGGCACCTTGCTCATCGACGAGTGGCGCGATGGTCGCGCTCGCGAAATCACTAAGGAAATAAATCTCTCTACCGGCAACCACAGTTTACGCGTTGATTACTTTGAGCATGGTGGCGAAGCCCGTGTGCACGTCTGGTGGGATAAAATCGGCCAGGCCACTTATCCCGATTGGAAGGGTGAATATTGGAATAACAGGCAACTAAAGGGCAGCCCGACGGTCACCCGCAACGACGGGAAGATCGACTTTAACTGGAAAGAAGGCGCGCCTGCCATCGAATTGCCAGACGACAACTTCTCTGTGCGGTGGATCCGGCAGCTTGACTTGCAGGCAGGTATTCACCGCTTTTATGCTCTGGCGGATGACGGTATCCGGGTTTTCGTCGACGGCAAGCTCCTGATTGACCAGTGGCACAACAGTAATGGTAGCCAGACATATAAGAAAGATGTGGCCCTCACTGCTGGACGTCACCAAATCATCATCGAGTATTATGAGCAAGGGGGTGGTGCCCAAGTCAAGTTTTGGCGAGACCGGATCGGCGATCTACCCACGCCAACGGCTACAGCGACGAAAACGCCGACTGCTACGCCGACAGCGACCAAGTCGCCGACACTAACGCCAACAGCCACGCCGACACAATCGCTGACCCCAACGGAGACGCGGCCACCTACAGAAACGCCAACGCCTACGTTGACGCCGACTCCAGCAGTGACGCCTACACCAACTGGGACGCCAACCCCAACGGAAACACCGACGCCCACAGAGACGCCAACACCCACGGAAACGCCGACGCCGACAGTGACGCCAATACCTGATCCAGAAACACCTGTGGTCCATCTCAACGAGGTACTGCCTGTCCCAAGGAGCGTTGACTGGAATGGTGATGGTGAGATCACACCGTCAGACGCCTGGCTTGAGCTATACAACACCGCAGATGGGACAGTCGACCTAAGTGGATGGCACCTGGAAATTTCTAAAGGCGAGGATGGCGAGGACGGTGTCTACCTGATACCAGCCGGCACATCTCTCCGGCCGGCCGGATATCTGGTCTTGTACCCGCTACAAAAGAAATTGAGCCTGGCGGATGGAGGCAGGATACGCTTATTCGACAATGAGGGTAAGCTGGTAGATCAAGTTATTCTGATTGAACTCCCGGCCGATGCCAGCTACAGCCTGGACGCGGCGACCGGTATCTGGCATGCCGATTGGCCAACTACGCCAGGAGAGCCTAATACGCCGCTGGAGTTGGAACCCCCACCCTTACCAAAGTGGGAACGTATCCCGGAATAATGACGAAGCCGGAACGACCCTTCTCATTTTCAGGCCAGAGGCACGACCGCCACGATTTGTGTACCATAGCAAGACGAGCTGGTAATGGTCAGGTTGCCACCAACTTGTTCCACGCGCTCGCGCATAGACCGAAGCCCTAGGTGACCGGTGAAGTCACCATTCAGATCAAAACCTTTACCATTATCCCTGATTTCTAAGACAAGCTGTTCATCTTCAATGGATAGGCTGACCGATATCTTCGTGGCGCTGGCATGTTTGACGATGTTGTTCAGCGCTTCCTGGCCAACGCGGTAAAGCACCTCTTTTGTTGTCAGGGATGCATCAGGTTCTTCCTCAAGATGAGTGGTGACCTCAAGTCGATGACGGGTCTGTAAGACAGTCGCTTGTTTAGCCAACGCGGCCACTAATCCTTCATTCTCCAGCGATTCCGGCCGCAGTTCGAAGATCAGCGCTCGCATTTCGGCTAACCCGCCTTCGGATAGAGAGAGTATATATTCCAACGGCTCGCTTAAGGCAGCTTTCGATTCGCCAGCCATTTGTGTCCGGTCCAGCAAAGTTCGTGCCGTACGGGTGCCCAAAGCAATGCCGTAGAGCGCCTGCGAGACTGAGTCATGCAACTCCCGAGCCAACCGCTGGCGTTCCTGGAGCACAGCCAGTCGCTGAGCCTTTTCATGCAGCCGGGCATTTTCTATGGCCACAGCTACATGGTTAGCGAAAGCCATGGCCAGGTCGGCACTCTGCTGGGTATAGATTCCCGGCTCTAAGTGGTGCAAAGCCAGCATGCCAATTACCTGTTCCCTGGCAATAAGGGGAATTCCCATCCAGGACCGGATGTACTGGGTCTGTTCATTTCGTAAGCCGGTGGCTTGACGAAAGGCCAAAGCTAATGGGGTATTTGTTGACATATCCGGGATCAGGACAGGCTTCTGTTCTTCGATGAGTTGGCGGCCGATGATGTTGTCAAAAGAGTAGCTGTGGTGCAGGGTCGACTCTTGGGGAAAAGGACCTTGATAGGCACAGATGGTGAAGGCACCATCCTCCAGCGTCAAAATAGCCACGCCTGAATAGTCCACGACAGGAAAGAGTTTGTTTAGGACCTGTTCCAACAACTCTTCTAGCTCTAAGGTAGAGGCAATGCTCCGAGAGATGTTGAGCAACATGGTCAGCTCCAGGGTTCGCTCTTCGACGCGCTGCTCCAGTTGAGTTTTAGCCGCCGAAAGCTCCTGGGTTCGCTGGTCGACGGCCGCGGCTAGCCGGGTCTGGCGATTAATCGTCAGGTAAACCAGGCTGGTAAGCAAGGCGATGCTGACCAGGCTGCCGATCCAGGATATTAATAAGGGTTGCCAGATTAAGGCCGACCAACCGTCGGGAGGGGCCCCGGCCAGCTCCCAATAACCTTCAGGTAGGATGATCTGGGTGATGATCGGGCTACTAGAAAAGACCGACGATGACCCATAAAACACCCGCCCCTGGTTGTCGCGTAAAGCAAACTCCAGCTCGCCACTCCCCCCCTCTACTCCAGCCTCAGTCAGAAGTGGATGCACGTCGAGGACCACGTTGACCAACCCCCAATAGCGCCCATTCTGAAAGACCGCTTGCCGGGCGATTAATCCCAAACCGCCCTGAACCAGCTCAATTGGTCCGCTAAGGATGACCTGTTCCGTGTCGATGGCCCGCTGGACGTCGGCCACTACCTCGGGCCGGGGATCCGACAAGGGTTGGTAACCTAAGACAGCTTCGTTACCTTCCAGAGGGTAGACATACCTAATCTCGCCCTCAGGGGCCACGGCAAAGTTGCGAATCCCACGAGAGCCGGCATAAAGATCGGCGGCGAACTGCTCAAACTTGCGCGGAAAGTCGGGTTCGGCTCCTTCCGTTTGGACAAAAGCATGCAAACCTTGTAGGCGAGCCAGCCGGCGATTGATGCCCGATGACAGGGCGCTGCCCCGGGCAGAGACTTCGCTGACAGCCTCCGCCCTTTGTTCAACCAACAACCGTTCCTCGTACCATTGGCCTGCAAACCACCAGATCGCCAACAGCAGAACAAAGACGGCGGTGGCTATCAGCAACGGCGGCCTTGTCGACCGTGACCAGGCTGGTGATATCGGCATTGGGGTGGGTGGGTGCCCAGGCTGTGGAGAAGTACTTGGCTCAATGTGGGTTGTCATGCGGCCGGCACCGCCACCAACCCGATCTGAATGGCGTGAAGGGCAGCCTGGGTGCGGCTCAATACCCCTAATTTGCTCAAGATATTGCTGACGTGTGTCTTAACCGTCTTCTCGCCAATACCCAGTTCTCGAGCGATTTCCTTATTGGCCATTCCATTGGCCAGTAATCGCAGCACCTCTAGTTCACGCTGCGTAAGCGCTTCCGGACTCTCTGGGATGCGCACTTCACGCATGAGCCGGGCGGCAGCCTGGGGCGAAAGCTGAACCTGTCCGGCCGCGGCTGATTTGATAGCCCGGCATAGATCCTCGGCTTCCGTGTCTTTCAGTAAATAGCCAATAGCCCCGGCTCGAATGGCACCAAACACGGAAGCGTCATCCAGAACACTGGTGAGGGCGACGACCTCCACTTCAGGTAATTCTTGTCTTATAGCCGCTGTCGCCTCCACGCCATCCATAACCGGCATCAATAAATCCATCAATACCACATGCGGCCGCAGTTCTCGGGCCAGTTGTAGCCCCTCGGCTCCGTTACTTGCCTCCCCGACAACCTCCAGATCGGGGTCCAGACTGAGGAACATGCGCAGGCCCTGGCGGACCACACTGTGATCGTCCACGATCAAGATCTGAATCGTCATGATCCCCCATTCTACCCTCAGACGGTACCAACACATCCGTCAAAAGACTTAGTTCGTCTAAGCCAAAAGACGGTTTTTTCGTGTTAATAGGCAGGCATGCGTCTTTTCCCAAACCCGCGTTACCATAATAAACCTACTCCAAAAGACTGATACAAGATACGTCAAACGACACTTCATAGATGTAGTTTTCTGACATACAATTCAGGATGTGGGTATATTGTGAGTTTGTCGCAACCATTAACCTGCCTCACATATGACCCAAAAAGGAAGGTTTTTGACCATGAAGCAAATCTTGCATACCGTGCTGATCGTGGCGTTTGTTGTGCTCCTGCTGTCGATTGCTGGCTGCAAAAACCAACAAGTCACGCCGACGATTGCGTCTCCAGTAATCGAAGTCGTTCCCAGCTCAACCGTTCCACCGGTCGCCTCGCCGACGATTGTGATCCCTGAGGTAACGAAGACAGTTGCGCCACCTACTGTTACGCCAGCGGACATTATCCCGGAACCAACGAGCCAGGTGGTGGCGGTTTCAATGCCACAGTTTGCTCCATTCAATCCGGCGCCAGTAGATGTGGTGCCGGCGATGTTCCACGAGCCCATCGCCCCAGACATGAGTAATGTCCTGGTGCCCTTTGCCCTCTCTCCCGATCAATTAACCCGTCTGGGACAAAACGGTATCGTGGTCAGTCCGGGCACAGAGAAGGAGTTCTTCACCGTTTATGAGAAAGCTCGCTACGATAATGTGCCTGTTTTTGTGACCAGCGACTCGCTGTTACATAGCTACCACCTTATCTTCGATAAGGTCCTGCGGACGGCCGAGCGCCAGGCATTTATCCCGTTACTGAGCGAGCTAAACCAGGCCATGCTGGCCGAAACCGACGCTCAATACCAATCTCTCCTGGGCACAGCCTGGGAAGACGCGGCCCGTCGTGCCGTGGCTTTTGTCGGGGTCGGTGCCACTTTGCTGGATCCGAAAGAAACGGTGCCGGCTTATGCCCAAGACCTCGTTGAAGCTGAACTGGCTCTCATTGAGGCGGCGGCTGGAATCCAACCTTCGCCTCTCTTCCCTGGGCTAGAATTTGGTGAAGATTACACCCAGTACATTCCTCGGGGCCATTACACGCTGAGCGAGGAGCTTGAGGCGTATTTCAAGAGCATGATGTGGTATGGCCGGATGACCTTCCGCCTGAAAACGCGTGACCCTGAGATTGGTCGGGCCGAAACACGTGCTGCCCTGTTACTCGTTCATGCCCTGCGCAATGCAGAAGTCGACGGCCGGCCAGCTCTTGATGTCTGGCGCGACCTCTATGATCCCACTGCCTTCCTGGTCGGCCGCAGCGACGATCTCACGGCCTTCCAATATTTGGAAGTCATAGATGAGGTCTATGGCGAGACGCCGGCGCTTCAGGATATGGTTGACGAGGCGCAGCTAGGCATTTTCATAGAAGAGGCCGAGCGGCTGCCCCCGCCGCGCATCCTCGGTCTGGTTATTAGCGAGACCGATGATGAGGTCGAAACAACCAAAGGCTTTCGTTTCATGGGCCAACGTTTTGTACCCGATGCCTATATCTTCCGCCAGCTAATCTGGCGCAATGTGGGTACGATCGATAAGCCCCGCCAGTTGCCCAAGGGATTGGACGTAATGGCGGCCATGGGCTCTGATCGGGCTTACGCTATCCTAGCCGAGTTGGGCGAGGTCGATTACGCTAATTATCCCGAGCAAATGGCCAAGATGCGGGATTGGACGGCGAGCTTGACACCTGACGAGTGGACCGAAACCCTTTACAATGGCTGGCTTTACACCTTACAGCCGTTACTAAAAGTACCTGGCGACGGTTATCCTCAATTCACGCAATCCGAAGCCTGGTTGGATAAACAACTGAACACCACCCTGGGCAGTTGGACTGAATTGAAGCACGACACCATTCTCTACGCTAAACAGGCCTATGCCGAGCTGGGCGGGGGTGGACACAATCCGCCACTACCGAAAGAAGCCCAAGGATACGTGGAGCCAGTGCCAGAATTCTACGCCCGCCTGTCAGCCCTGGCGACGATGACCCGCGATGGGTTACAAAGTCGCGGGCTACTCGGGGAAAAGGACGCAAATAGCCTGCAGAGGATCATCCGGCTAGCCGATGCCTTCCAGGTGATGGCCGAAAAGGAATTGCGAGGTGAACCGCTCACTGCGGACGAAGCCCTGTTGGTCCGTTTTTACGGAGGTGAACTAGAGCACCTGGTCATGGCCTCTGGCGACACACCCGACGAGGATCCAACTGCACAACCTTTTATGGACGAGGAACCACAAGTGGCCTTGGTTGCCGACGTAGCCACTGCACCTGACTATAATCGGGACGGCGTGCCCGATCCAACCGTACTTGAGGAAGGCGTGGGCCGGGTTGACGAAATTTACGCCGTCGTGCCGGCCGTGGCCGATGACGGTTCCATCTTCTTGCAGGTAGCCAAGGGCGGCGTCTTTTCCTATTACGAATTTCCCTGGCCAGCCGAAGACCGGCTGACTGACGAAAAGTGGCGCCAGATGCTAGATGATGGCGAGACGCCAGACAGGCCTTCCTGGATCGACAGCTTCTTCACCACCGAAACCGAATTCGCCGACTTGCAACGCGCTATCTACGCCTTTCAAAAGACGATTCCCTTCGCCTATTGGGGGGAACCTGAACAGGGCTGGTCGCCAGAAGTCGCCGCCGTTTTTCAGGATGAGCTGGATGCTCTAAAGGCTGCCGGTGAATATGTCGGCCGGCAGTGGATCATCGCCAACTACCGCTCTTTTGATTTGCAATCACCGGATCTGGCCGTCGTGACAGTGCGCGAGACGTGGGACGATACGCTTTACAAACAGCTGAAGGAGTTTCCCGACTTTGACGATCCCATCATAGGCCATCGTGGGCCCTACACGCTTGACGTTACTTACACACTGGAGCGCAAGCCCGATGGATGGCAAGTGACACGGGTGGTTTTGGCCGATCAACCACCGGCTTGGGAAGAGACAAGCTAACAAGTCTAACCTAGTTATCGGAGAATGACCGTTCACGTTTGTAGATTATGGATGGCAGGACAATCATCTTATGAGACCAGAAAACCAGGTCAAGGAGTTCTAACATGAAGGTACTTTCAAAAAAATATGATGATAAATTACTTGTACGCCAAGCTCAACGGATCCTGGCCAGCGATCCCAGCATTGACCATTCAGATATCTCAGTCAATAGCCATAAAGGCGTCGTTACTTTCAGTGGCAGCGTCAAAAATGAATTCGAACATCACCATATCCTCGAAGCAATCCGGCGTGGATATGAAAAATTCGGCTTACAGTACACTCAGATCGTAGACGCAATAGTGGTACGTTGACATGGTTTATAGATAAGTGGTACGAAGATGAGCCTAGCAGGTGAAGGTTAAGACCCTGCGAAAACAAGAGCGACTCTCTTTTCTGCCAGGAATTCTACTCATATTTTTGCTGTTGCCTTTCCTGGCTTTGGCTTGGTTAAGGCCGGCAGGCAGTGGAGAAAGGACACCTGATTTGGAGCTCTATCCCTGGGCCTACTTGCGCCACGGCCGGCCTCTTGTGCCTGGCGAACGAACCGCCAGCGTTTTGGCCGTGGGCGATGTGATGCTCGGGCGGGGTGTGTCGGCCGAGCCCGATCCCTGGGGCGACGTTGCCGGGTGGTTTCAGGATGCCGATCTGACTTTAGGCAACCTGGAAGTCGCGCTGGTGGATGGCGGCACTCCTCGCCAGGCGCCAACAGGTGAAGTTCAGCCCATCCTCCTCAGCGCCTCGCCGGCCTCCGCCGAATCATTGCGGCAGGCTGGCTTTGACATTTTGGGGTTGGCCAACAACCATAGCCTGGACTACGGCGTGATAGGTCTGGAGGAAACGATCGCCCACCTGCAGCAAGCTGGCCTGGAGATCGTCGGAGCGACAACAGAGAATGGGGCTGTTGCACCGTTCTATTACCAGGTGAATGGGGTGGGTTTGGCTTTCCTGGCTTTCAACGCCGTCCCCGACCCTCACCCCTTACAAGTCTGCCCGACCGGGATAACCTGCTCTCCACATCCCGTCCGCTGGGATCCGGCAGTAGCAGCTGCAGCCATCACTTCCGCCAAGATCCAGGCTGACGCCGTCATCGTCTCTATGCACTGGGGTTTTGAGTATGAACCTTGGCATGATCCCAGCCAGGAAAAGGCAGTCAGGATCATGTTGGAGGCTGGTGCTGACCTGATCGTCGGACATCACCCGCATGTGGTCCAGGCCATCGCCGTGAACGGTGACCAATTCACCGCCTACAGCTTGGGCAATTTTGTCTTCGACCAGGGTGCTGATGATACTCGGCAAGGGCTGGCGCTGCGCGCCTTCTTTGACGGGGATGGTCTGCGGGCGGTGCAGGTGCTGCCGATAAGAGCTGGATCCCGTCCCCGTCTCCTAACCCTAAGTGAAGGGGCTCCATTACTTGCTCAGGTGCTGCCTCCTCCAACACGCGTTGGTTTTGCTTGTGACAAGTCCGGCTGTACCCCGGCGAATGTACCTCAAACCGGCCACACCGGCCTGTTTTATGCCGGCCAAATTGATTTGACCGGGGATGGTTTGCCCGAGACGGTGCGCCGCGAAGGGGAGCGGATCACCATATATGAAAAAGGATCGGTTGTCTGGCGAAGCCCGCCGGCGTGGCGGGTGGTTGATGCAGCCCTGGGCGATCCCAATGATGACGGCCGGTATGAGGTTTTGCTGGCCATCTGGCAACGGGATGAGGCCGGTTATGAGCGCAGCCAGCCTTATATCGTCGGTCATCGAGGTGGTGAATACACGCTTTTGTGGGGTGGGCGGCCGGTGGTGGATCCCATCCAAGAGCTGACAGTGGGCGACGTGGACGGTGATGGCACAGATGAGTTGATCGTGATTGAAGAGATGGCTGATGGGTTGTCCCAGGTAGTATCGGTATGGCGCTGGACTGGTTGGACCTTTAGCCTGGTCTGGCGCAGCCAGTATGGCTGGTACCGTGATCTGATTCTCGTCGAAGGAAATCAAACGCTGATCAGTGTTGTCCCAGCCAGTAAATGAAGGACCCGACCAATAACGGGTAACGGGGTGAAGAGTTTCTCTTCTATTCCAAAAGAACGAAAAATCTCCGCCAAAAGACTGAGGAAAACGTGAAGTTTTCATGTTATCCTACAAAATCGACACAGAACAAGGATAAAAACAGAACAAAAAGGAGCGAATCATGGAATATGTATTGGAGCCTTCAATTGAGTTCTCAAACGGCCGCGCAGTTCAATTACAGGAATGCATTCAAGGACAAGTCATCACCCCCGTTGACCCGGACTATGATGAGGCCCGCAAAGCCTGGAACCTGTCGGTTGATCAGCATCCGGCTGTCATTGTATACGCCGAAAGCGCTGTAGACATAGCCGAAGCGGTTCGCTTCGCCCGCAGCGAGGGTTTAGGCGTGGCTGTCCAATCGACCGGTCATGGTAATGTGCGCCCGGCCGACAATTGCCTGCTTATCATCACCTCGAGAATGCGTGATATTCGAGTCGACGTCCATTCCCAGACAGCCTGGGTCCAGGCCGGTGCCAAATGGGGCATGGTCCTGGAAAAAACCCATCCTCTCGGATTAGCCCCCTTGCTGGGTTCTTCGCCAGACGTGAGTGTTATGGGTTATACGCTTGGCGGCGGCATGGGATGGTTGGCTCGTAAATACGGCCTGGCAACTGACAGCGTTCGTTATTTCGAAGTGGTGACGGCTGAAGGAGAAATCATCCGAGCCAGTCACACCGAGAATAGCGATCTCTTCTGGGGAATGCGGGGAGGTGGTGGCAGTTTAGGCATCGTCACCAGCATGGAGATACAACTTTACCCGGTTACCACGGTCTATGGCGGCAATCTCTTCTATCCTGTCAGCGAGGCAAAGGAAGTGTTCGGCCGTTATCGTGATTGGATATCTTCCGCGCCGGATGAGTTGACTTCGTCAATTGTTATTATGAACTATCCGCCGATCCCGGAGTTGCCGGAATTCTTGCGTGGCCGTTCTTTCGCCATAGTGCGCGGCTGCTATTGCGGTCCCATCGAAGAGGGTGAAGCCCTGTTGGGTTATTGGCGCGACTGGCAGGAGCCCATCATCGACGATTTCAAGACCATGCCTTTCAGCGAGGTGGCCACGATCAGTAATGATCCGGTGGATCCGTTGCCTGGTTTAAGCAGCGGTACTTGGCTCCAGGAGCTGACGGACGAGGTCCTCGACACCTTGATTCGTTATGGGGTTCCCAGCGAGGGACCGCCGGCCTATCTGATGACGGAAGTGCGCCACGCTGGTGGGGCCATTGCCCGGGTCGATCCCTCGGCCAACGCTTATAGTCATCGGGACGCTCCACACTCACTTCAAGTTGTCGGAATAACGGGAACGCCTGAAGCGTACCGGTATCTTCAAACGTATACCCAGAGCCTGAAACGCGACTTAGAGCGCTACATGATGGGCGTGTACATGAACTGGCTGGAAGGAGAGGAATCAAGGGAGTGTATCCAGGATGGCTTTTCACCAGAGGCGTATCGCCGCCTGAGAGAGCTAAAGGCCCAGTACGATCCTGACAATCGTTTCAGTTTTAGCTTCAATATCCAGCCCGCCGACTAACTGAATCATCTATTTATAGAACTCCCTGAGGGTCATTCATTCTTAATTTATTACAACCTTCAGGGGTTAATCACAATGAGAAAAACCTTCCAAAACAGGAGAATAAATATGTCCCAATCCCATTTCCCACCCAGGAATCTTTATTGGTGTCTATTGCTCGTTTTGCTGGTCTTTGGCCTGCTGGCGGCCGGTTGCTCGGCAGTGTCCATGCCTGAAGCCACTATCCAGATTACCGACGCTGGCTTAACGACCCCGGCCGAGATCGAGGACGGTATCGTTCGCTTCAACTTTGAGGTCGGCGAAGGCCATACCCCGATCATGACCCGTTTGAACGAAGGTGTAACCATGGAGCAGTTCATGGAAGCATTTAGCGAAAATCCGGATTCCGCAGTCTCATTGGTTACTTTGTTAGGCGGCGGTGGGCTGGTAACCGATACCAGCCAGGAGGTCGTCTATGACCTGCAACCAGGCACTCATGTGGTTATCGATTTCGCCGGTGAACAGCCGCCCACAGCCTCTTTTCAGGTAGCGGCCAAGGATGACCGGGAGGCTAATCCACCTGAGGCCGATGTCCAGGTTGACCTAGTCGACTTCAACTTTGCCTTGCCGGCCGAGATCCCGGCCGGCCCCCAGACATGGGAGATTGAGAACAAAGGACAACAATGGCATGAGATGGTTATCGTCAAGCTCAACCCGGGTGTAACGGTTGAAGATATCATGGCTGCGATGGCCGCAGAGACGGAAGGCGGAGAAAGCCCGGAAGAGCCACCGCCTTTTGAAGATGTGGCTTTCTGGGCTCCGATGAGCCCCGGCGAGCGCGCCTGGGCTTCGCTAGACCTGGAGCCGGGTACATATACCGCCTTGTGCTTCCTGCCTGATTTTGCCACCGGTATGTCCCATCTGGAGCATGGCATGGTCCGAACCCTGACGGTGACGGAAAGCTGATACCAGCAATTCGCCTTACGAATTATCCCCCAAATGTGGTCGCCGCTGGCTTGAACCAACCAAGCCAGCGGCGACCAGATCGTTGTCGTTATAAACGGCGCAACTGTGTGGCTAACGCGTTACGACTTCATCAGTCACCAAAGGTAATACCCTGGGCTAAGGGGAGCTCGGTAGACCAGTTAATGGTATTGGTCTGGCGGCGCATGTAAGCTTTCCAGGAATCAGATCCTGATTCGCGGCCGCCGCCAGTTTCCTTCTCACCGCCAAAGGCGCCGCCGATCTCGGCCCCACTAGTCCCAATGTTGACGTTGGCAATGCCACAATCCGAGCCAGCTACCGAAAGGAACTGCTCTGCTTTCAATAAATTGGTGGTAAAGATGGCGCTGGACAATCCTTGGGGCACGCCGTTATGGATCGCGATGGCCTCGTCGAGAGTCTCGTATTCCATCAGGTATAGGATGGGAGCGAAAGTTTCCTCGCAAACCAGGGGCATTTGTTCCGGCATCTTGATGATGGTCGGTTCTACAAAGTTTTTCCCCAACTCGGGCAAGCGGTTGCCCCCATAGAGGATTTCGCCACCTTGGGTTTTGGCCGTTTCCAGGGCCGCCATCATGTCTTCAATTGCCTTTTCGTTGACCAGGGGCCCCATTAAAATGCCATCTTCCAGGGGATCGCCGATCGGCACCTGTTTGTAGGCTTCGCTCAGCCGGCGTTCGAGCTCATTAGCAACATCCTTATGCATGATGATGCGGCGGGTGGAGGTGCAACGCTGCCCGGCCGTGCCCACCGCGCCAAAGAGAATGGCCCTTACGGCCAGATCCAGGTCGGCGTCTTCGGTAACGATAATGCCATTGTTCCCACCCAGCTCCAGAATCGAGCGCCCCAAGCGGCGAGCGACTACCTCGGCCACCCGCTTGCCCATGCGGACTGAGCCGGTGAAGCTGATGAGTGGCAGCCTGTGATCGTTGATCATCCGTTCGCCCACTTCCTGGCCGCGGCCGATAACGGTGTTGAATACGCCGTCTAAGCCGTGGTCGGCGGCTACACGATTGGCGATGTGTTGGACGGCAATGGCCGACAAGGGCACGCTAGAAGAAGGTTTCCAGATCATGGTGTCACCACAAACGGCTGCGATGGCCGCGTTCCACGACCAGACGGCAACCGGGAAGTTGAAGGCTGTAATGATGCCAATGGGGCCCAGGGGATGCCACTGCTCGTACATCCGGTGGCCCGGCCGCTCGGAGTGCATGCTCAGTCCATATAACTGGCGCGACAGGCCTACGGCGAAGTCACAGATGTCGATCATCTCCTGCACTTCGCCCGTGCCCTCGATCCTAATCTTACCCATCTCCAGCGAGACCAACTCGCCCAGGGGCTCCTTGAACTCTCTCAAAGCATCACCCAAATCGCGAATGAACTGGCCCCGCTGTGGCGCCGGAACGAGGCGCCAGCTTTCAAAGGTTTTACTAGCTCGCCTTACCAGGACATCATAGGTAGCCTCTGTGGCCTGAATCACCTTGGCGATAGGCTCGCCGGTGGTCGGGTTATATGATACCAGTTCCGTGCCAGATGGATCTTCAAGCCAACCATCGGGTCCGGTACAGGCCCCAGGATTGATCTCCTTGATTTGTAATTTCTCCAACAATGCTTTCATGTTTCCGACTCCTACTTTGGAAAATAGTGACGGCCGAACTAGCGACCAACCGCATCGGCCTGAGAGAGCCCGGTTTGTGCAACCAGAACGACATGTGCCCCAAGCTCAGAGAAATCGCTAGGACACTCTTTACAGTGGTACGCGTAACTGCAACACAGGGCTTTAAAGAATGTATCTATGAGTTGACGGTAATCCGCTCTAACAATTTAATATCTCTCGGAGATTTGTTTATTAACAATTTTACATCATCTGTTAGCAAAATAGGACCTGAGTAGATGGGCGTCGTATTGTTTCTAACGGTTTGGCCACAATGCAAATTACGTTTTAACCCAAGGGTGCATCCTCGGAAGCTATGCGGCATACTATTATGACGATTAATTCAACAAGACATGTTCTTGTTTTTCTATCAGATGACATTTAGAAGGTGAAAAGGGACCAAAGTGAGTGAGAAGGTTATCGTGATTGGAAGCGGTTTCGGTGGTTTGGGCGTGGCTGCTCGTCTGGCCGCCAGAGGTTACCAAGTTGAGATCTTTGAGAAGCTGGACAAGCCAGGCGGCCGGGGATATGTTTATGAGCTTGAGGGGTTTAAATTCGATGGTGGCCCGACGGTTATCACGGCGCCTTTCATGCTTGACGACCTTTTCGAGTTGGCCGGCCGACGGCGCGAAGACTACGTCGAACTCGTCCCCTGTGACCCCTTTTATCGAATTTTCGACTACCAGGGACGTGCCTTTGACTACAACGCCGACCCGGATTTTATCTATGGGCAGATCGAAAAATGGAATCCGGCCGATGTCGACGGCTACCGGCGATTCATGAGCACAACCAAAGACATCTTTGAGAAGGGTTTTGTCGAATTAGCAGATAAGCCGTTCTTACATATTGGCGACATGATTCGCGTCATCCCTGACCTGGTGCGTCTACAATCGTATAAATTCGTCTACACCTATGTCTCCCAATTCATTGAAAATGATTTTCTACGCAGATGTTTTTCGTTCCACCCATTGCTGGTAGGCGGGAATCCATTCGCCACCACTTCTATTTACGCCATGATCCACTACCTGGAAAGGGAGTGGGGGGTCTTTTTTGCCATGGGCGGCACCGGGGCGTTGGTACAGGCTATGGTACGGCTAATTGAAGAGTTGGGTGGGGAATTCCACTACAACTGTGAGGTGCAGGAGATCCTCACTGATGGTCGTTGTGTTACAGGCATTCGCCTTTCCGATGGCACAACATATACGGCCGATCACATTATCTCCAACGGCGACGTGGCCAACACATATCAAAACTTATTGGCCTCAGGGAATCGAGGGATCCGCAATTCCAACCTGCGCTATCAAAAGCTGACTCGCTATAGTATGTCGCTTTTCGTCATTTACTTTGGTACCAAGCGGCGGTATATCGATAACGGGCTGGCGCATCACAATATCATTTTGAGCGAGCGATACAAGGAATTGCTGGATGATATCTTCAGACGCAAGGTGTTAGCCGAAGACTTCTCCCTCTACTTGCATATGCCAACGATAACAGACCCGTCTCTGGCGCCCGAAGGTCACGAAGCCTTTTACGTTCTGTCGCCGGTGCCCCATCTAGGTTCAGGCATCGACTGGACGCAAGCAGCCAAACCCTATCGGGATAGCATCATGCAGTTTCTGGAGGATAATTATCTACCGGATTTGCAAGCCAATATTGTCGCAGAGCATTATATAGACCCTCTTCACTTCCAAGGTGTATTAAACAGTTACCTGGGTTCGGCTTTCTCTGTTGAGCCTATCCTGACCCAATCGGCCTGGTTCCGGCCGCACAATCGTTCGGAGGACTTCGATAACCTCTATTTTGTAGGCGCAGGAACGCACCCAGGTGCTGGCCTACCGGGCGTTCTGTCTTCATCTGTCATCGTCGATAATCTAATCACCGGTAGTAGCTAATGGAGAAGACACTTCATCCCCTCCCTGTGGCCGAGCCGGAAACAGGCCTGCGCGTCCTCCGCGAGCTGGCGCGACAGCGTTCCCTCCTTGTTGCCCTCGAGATCATGCACGCCGAGATCGGTAATATCTTTCAGATCACCTTGCCATCATTCAATCCGGCTGTTGTCGTTGGTCCGGATTGGAATCGTTTCGTTTTGGTGACAGATCGCGACAAGTTTTTATGGCGTGTCGAGAGTGATCCGGTGACCCGATTGTTGGGACACGGTTTGCTGGTTGAAGATGGCGATAGCCACGATAACCTACGCGTTCTGATGGAGCCGGGACTGCAACGACGGCGGGTTAATGACCAGGTCGAAGATATGTGCCGCTATACCGATGACGTTCTGGCCCGGTGGCAGGATGGCAGCCAGGTCGATATGTTGGTGGAGATGCGCCGCATCGCTCTCCTGATCCTTATGGGCACTTTGTTTGGTGTGGAGTTTATGCAAGACATGGATCGGATGTGGCGGCCGATTATGCGCGCCATCTCTTATATCTCACCAGGTTTGTGGGTGATATTGCCCCGGATTCCGCGTAGTGGCTACAAACGCCCGCTGCAGAATTTGGATCAATATCTCTATCAAATCATCAGTTCGCGCCGGGCCCATCCTGGGGGATCGGATGATTGGCTGACTCAATTGATTGCCGGCGGGTTGAGTGATGGTTTGATTCGTGATCAGATGCTGACCATGCTTATTGCCGGTCATGATACCAGTACCGCATTGCTCGCCTGGGCCGTTTACTTACTGGGCCGCCATCCAGAGTCTTTGAACCTTGCCCAGGCTGAAGTGGACGCCATCCTGGGCCAGCAACCACCCCGCGCCGATAGACTCAAAGAGCTTCATTACCTGGAACAGGTGATTAAAGAATGCCTTCGTATGTATCCCCCGATTCACGTGGGAAACCGTTTAGCAGACTCGCCGATTCAGGCCCGGGGGTACTCGATACCAGCGAACACGCGGGTGATGTACTCTATATACTTGTCTCACCGTGACGAAACCCTTTGGCCCGATGCGAATTGTTTCAGGCCAGAAAGATTTGATCGTTCAGAACGTTCGAAACAGCCACCGTTTACATATGTTCCATTTGGCGGCGGTCCTAGGAACTGTATTGGTGCTACTTTCGCCCAAATTGAGGCAAAAGCCGTCCTGGCACGTATTCTCCAATCCTTCGATTTAAAACTTGTTTCGCAAAAGGTACGGCCGTACATGGGGGCTACCCTTGAACCGCGACCTGGTGTGATCATGCGCGTAGCGCGTCGGAGGTTATCTCATGGTTGATTTCACAGCTAAGTGGGTTTCTATGGCCTTTCTGGCGGGGCCGCTCGCCCTCTACTCTGAGCGTCGTTATCGGAATTTACCGGAGTTACCACAACACGCATCAATTGATGCTTTACCAACGCTATCCATCATCGTGCCTGCCCGTAACGAGGCGGCCAATTTGCAACGGCTCTTGCCCTCGCTGACCAGCATTTCATACCCGGGGGTGTCGGAATTAATCGTCGTCGACGACAACTCGACTGATGAGACTGCCTGCATCGCCAGAGAGCATGGTGCGCGGGTGATCCAACTCATTGACCTACCTGAAGGCTGGTCTGGTAAAACGTACGCTTGCCATCAAGGCGCTAGTGTCGCCTCTGGCGAATGGCTGCTCTTTACCGATGCAGACACTATCCACCATCCTTGTGGGCCTTCCCAGGCCGTCGCTTATGCAATCGCGAATGGACTTGATGGCCTGAGCATCTTTTTCAGGCAGATTACATCAATGGGCCTGGATGGCTTGGCTTTGCTTGTGGCCTTCGCCGGGCTTTTTGCTGGTCTGGGAGCGGACAACGCGATAATCAATGGACAATATATCTTATTGCACCGTGATGTTTATAAAAACAGTGGCGGTTTTTCTTCCGTTGCTGGTGAAAGCATGGAGGATCTAGCTTTGGGCCACCTCTTACGGGCAGAGGGTTACCAGGTGCCCCTCTTGCGCAGCGATTACGCCGCTTCGGTGCAAATGTACACCAATACTACCAGTCTCTGGCAGGGATTGATGCGTCTTGGTGCCGGATCACTGCGTTGGTTGGGAGCACGATCACTCATAGCAGCCCTTTTTATCACCGGTGTCATGACGCCAATTCTTGCCCTTGTCACCGCCTTCCAACTGCGTCAGAAGAGGAAATGGGCTGTGGCTTCTTGGGCCGTGATCGCATTGAGCTTTGTGCCATGGGCGCGTCGTTTTGGCTCCATCCGGCTTGCTTTCTTAGCACCCCTTGGTGCCCTGGTGGTGCAAGTGGCATCTGTATGGGGCCTGATACAGCGTCTTTTTGGCCGTGGTACACGGTGGAAAGGCAGACGGGTCTAAATAACTATCTACAAGAATCGGCCAATGACCTACTTTACCTTCTTGGGTTATTTCTTAGTTATTCCAATCATCGTGCTTGGCATTGTTGCCCTGGTCGATCGGCGGCGAGGAGTCCTTCTGCCGGCGACCCTCCAGGCGTGGCCTGCTTGGGCCGCCATCCTATTACACGTTTTTATTGCCGTTCTCTACACCACGGTATGGGACAACTACCTGGTCGCTACCCAAGTATGGTGGTATGACCCGGAGCTTGTCACCGGCATCACCCTGGGTTGGGTGCCCATTGAAGAATATACATTCTTCATCCTGCAGCCGATTTTGGCGGGGCTATGGCTTATTTTTTGGGCGCGGCGCTTGACCAGACCAATTTCGCCAGGGGATTTGATATCCTCGCTTCGGGTTGCGGGACCCATACTGCTTGGCGTCCTCTGGCTGGCCAGTGCCGTCTTTCTGGTGACTGGCTGGCAGCCGGGCACTTATTTGGCGTTGGAACTGGTTTGGGCGCTACCGCCGATCGGTCTTCAGCTGGCATTTGGTGCCGATATCCTGTGGCGTTACCGCCGGTTAGTATCCCTGGTCATTATTTCACTGACTCTGTATTTAAGCGCTTCCGACGCCCTGGCCATCACCCTCGGTACCTGGACGATAAATCCGGAAAAATCGCTGGACTTTCTCATCGCCGGGCTTCTTCCAATCGAGGAGTTTTTGTTTTTCCTGTTGACCAATACGCTCATAACCTTTGGGATTGTATTAGTCATATCCGAAGAAAGTTATGCCAGGTTCGGCAGTATTCGCTTACGCTTGTCCAAGGCTGGGGCTGGGTCTTAAACCAGCTATGAGATGGCCGATTTCTGGAACATCTATACCGGTGGGCTCGCCATTCTGCTGGTATGCATGTCAATTCTATGGGTGGCCAGCCTGATCCTGACCAATGCCAGTATCGTCGATCCCTTTTGGGGATCGTCCTTTGTGATCCTCGGTTGGTACTATTTCGCTCGGACGCCTGATGGGGATGAGGTTCGCAAAAGCCTCCTAGTCGTTCTTGTTACCTTGTGGGGCTTGCGCCTTACCCTATACCTCTTGTGGCGCAATTGGGGCCGTGGTGAAGATTTTCGCTACCAGGCATTTCGGCGCAAATACGGCCGCCATCGTTATTGGTGGATCAGCTTTTTCCAAACTTTTATGCTTCAAGGGGTGCTGGCCTGGATCATTTCCTCGACGTTGCTTGGAGCCCAGGTTCGGGGAGGTGGCCTGAACATTTTCGACTATTTGGGCATCGGCATCTGGACTATCGGCATCATCTTTGAAGCCGGCAGTGACTTTCAGCTAGCCCGATTCAAGGCCGATCCAGGGGCCAGTTATTGACGACAGGATTCTGGAAGTATAGCCGACACCCCAATTACTTTGGGGATGCCGCATGTTGGTGGGGATATGGTCTAATGAGCCTCGCGGCCGGCAGCTATTTAGCAGCCCTTGGCGCTGTTGTTATGACCGTGCTTATCATTCGAGTATCCGGCGTCGCTTTGCTGGAGAAGTCGTTCAATAAGGACAAGCCCGGTTATGCAGCCTATGCCAGGCGGACCAGCGCTTTTATTCCCCTACCGCCAAGGGAATAGCAGTTGCCGGCTGGTAAAGAGAATGAGTGCCGGCCGTATCCAACACATCGGCTGCCACCCGCATCGCGCCCAGGGTCACTCCGGCCGTCGATTGGCCTGGAAAGATGGAATCGCCCACCAACCAAATATTTGGAATCCCTG
>Ga0111142_1010_pt1 | contig 22759 bp, 20 predicted proteins | sample DeeMarSeWOR28_12_FD_80398 | JGI IMG/M metagenome (GOLD analysis project Ga0111142, IMG submission 80398) | Anaerolineae bacterium SG8_19 | reverse complement strand
GCGAAAAATCGCTTGACAGACCTGTCAAGCGATTTTTGTGGACGGTATTGGACGAAACTTGTATCCCGGTGCATGCGCACCGGGGCGAACCGCCTTCCCCATGGTTTTTGATTAAAAACATCAGTGGGGGCAACGAGTCTCGAAGGAATTACCTATTCTGAATGATAATTTTGACTGCTGGTTTCATCAAGTAATGCTGTCGTTACCTTTCGATTTTCGTTACTCCTCATGTATTCCAGTTCCAGACCCATGCCAGCTAATTTTATTTCGGCGACACCAGATAATTAAGTGCCCAGGTCTTGTCGAACCAGGGTTCAGTTAGCTGCACACAGCGAATCTCACCGGTGAACTCTCCTTTGGGCTCATCCTCGGTCACCAGCAGTACCAATGGACGGATAAAGGCATTTTTCAGGCCGAATAATCCACCCAAGATCAGGTAAACAAGGATTGTGATCAACCGGTTGTCGACATCAGGCGCCAATTGAATGCCCGACAGGAGGGCCACAGTGATGGCCACTGCCAGGCATTCGTAATCAGGCGTACGAGAAAACACTAAATTTACTTTTTTGTGGCCCCGTATTCGGCTTCATCAACTGGAACCGCCTGTTTCCATTTGAATTCAAACAGTTTCTTATACTCAGCAATCGCGTCTGGATCGCTGGTAGTGATCATGTTCTCGCCGAGACCACCGCCTTTACCCCAGGCGCTGTATTGGAAGTTCTGGCTGCCGATGATTAATAGCGCATCATCGATCAAACCAGATTTGGCGTGTACTCTGCCATTGAAGAAGCGCAGTTCTACCTGGTCATCTAATCCATGCTTGACCAGTTCCGGATAAATCACCATCGCCGTGACACGATTTTCTAAGCCATAACTGTTGGCATTTTCCATGATCACACGCACTTTAGTATTGTTCTTCTCTACGGCTTCCAGGATGGCATCAATATACGGTGTCGAATCTTCTAGTGTGCAGAAACCAGGGAATAAAAGGTGAATGATGCACTGTATATCCAATGAGAAATTAGCTGTAATAAGATCGATCGATTTGGTCGAAGCAGCCAAACTGGCAGCAATAAAATCATCCGCTTCATTGAATTTCTCTGAACGATACAGGGAGAAGGCACTGGTGTCTCCTTCAGGAGATAAGTAAGCACGGAGAACCTCCGGCACGTGATCGTTGGTGGCTTTCACTTCCTGGCAGGTATCCTGCCATTGACCATCGGTGAGAGTCAGGTCTTCGCAATGGATCTGGTCAGCGCCCCCCCACATGTCATCATAATGAGTGATAGCATCCTGGGCGACTGGGCCAGTGACCGTCATTCCAAGGTCGAACAAATCATCTCCTTCACCGGATGGGTGATCTTTTGTAAAGTGGATGTAGTTGTAGTTGAAGCCTAGACCACCAGCCAGTTTACCATCCACCACGAGCATCTTGTTATGGCTGTGGGGGTATACACCTGGGTAATTGGCCACCTCAACTCGCCAGCCAATCTCGGGATCGACCATTTTCTCAATCCCGGCCCATTTCAGGTCTTTGATCACCTCGATGATCTGGTCGCCCCAGGAAAAATTGGCAATAATTGGATAGTTACCCAGCAGGATGCGCACGGTCATGCCGCGCGGATAATCCTCAGGATTATCTTTCACCTGTTGGTAAAGTTTGCCAATCGATTCAACTAGAATTCTTCCGGGGCTTGGCTCGGCTTTTGTTTCCACATACTGCATCACATTAAACAGCACTTCATATTCTGCACCCTCAACCAGTGCCGATACCTGGTCGAAGCCACCATTCTTTGTGATCTGCTGATCGCTGTATTCCGCCTCCGGATTGGGCGTGTAGATAATGCGATCAAATTGGTTGCGGCAATATGGAACCTCTGCTCCGGCAGGGCGGGTACCTCCTCCCAAGAGCTTTTCTAATCCAGCACGTTCCACTGGGTCCAATTCATCTTCAGAACATTGATAGTTCTCTTGAACAGCCATTGAAAGGTTACCGGTTGGATCAGCAGCATCCACCCAAACCAGGATCAGGTTGCCTTCTGTGTCACTTTCCAATGAAGCAAGGACTTCACTCTCGGTTCGTGCAGCAATTGCGGCATCACTCCATCCACCATTTTTTCGGATGCTCTCAACCAGCAGGCTGGCGGGGCTGACAACCCTATTTGTATCGCGCACCTCCTGGGTATACCATACGATATGGGGATTGCCATCCAAATCCAGCGCAATGGTAGGAGTGCTGGAGCAAGAGGGGAAATCGATCCGCTCAACTGGTCCGCTGCCAAGCTGGTACTGAATCATACCCTCTGGACTGCACCAAGCTTGGTGCTCTGTGCTGTCTGTAGCAACGACTACGGCGGTATCTAAATCACTGGTTGGCAGTGCCATATCTCCAATCCCTGAGGTAACCACGACTGGTTCACTCCACCTAACACCAACCGTTGTTGGTGAGATCTGTGATTGCAGGTTGGCAGGTCTGATGGTTAAGAAACCGGAAATTCTTTCAACAAGGCTGACGACTGGCACGATAACAAACAAAGCCAGAACTGCTACCACAAGGATCTGCCACCTGGGTGATTGAGCAGATTCAACAGTATCCCCAGATTCTGTGACGAGCTGTGCGATTTGTTTATAGGCTATCCCCAGAGCCCCGCCTCCGATGAAGTAGGGAAGCGCCAGGGCAATCAATAGGATGATTGTTGTGAGAATCGGGTATGTGTCTAATCCATCCAGAGGATTTATCCAGCGGATCAAAAGACCCGCGAATACACCACCTAATGCGAAACCTAATGTAGAAGATAGGATCACACGCCAGGTATGGCGTAATCGCACAGTCGTAAACGCCTGGAATATCCCCGTCAGCAGGCCAAATACTAATCCATACAATCCAAAAAGGATCCCGTATTGCTCGATGCGTTGGGCATTGAAATTGTTATACAAAGCGATAAAACTCAGCAGCAGCAGGAAAACAATCAATAGGATGCCGGTGCTGCCGGCGAAGGCTACACTGCTCCCCGCGATGAGCTTACCTTTGCGTTCGGTGCCAATGCTGTTCACCAACACCCAGCCTCCAATGCCACCCATGATTGCTCCCCCAAGAGCAAGCAGGAACCAGGCGATGAAAGGGATGGCTAAAATCTGCAGGAAGAATTGACCTTCCCCCACCAAGCCAAACAGCCAATCGGCCAGTCCGAAGCGACCAGCCAGATAAATGAAAAGGAAACCAACTATAGCACCTGCTACATACCCCAAGCCATTAATGAGAAAAATACGTATTGTGTTATTCGGGATCTTCATGTCTAATGTAACTCCTTTGCTGAACTAATTCTTCATGTACAACCATTTATCTCTTGTTATTGTCTCTCCTAATTACAGCCCTTGATTGCTGAATCAAATCTCCAAGCCTCGAACGGGTGCTGATTAATCCCCAGCTTCCAAGGAATACCCATAAAACCAGCTGGATGGCAAAAACTAAGATTGCGTATGCAGTTAGGATGCTTGAATCAGCTATCCTGAAGAGCAGTAAAAATCCAATCAATACTCCTTGGTAAACGCCGATCATAGCCGGTGCTGAAGGCGGCAATACAACCAATGTTGCCATTGCCAGGGTAAGCATTTCACGATTGGTCAGATCTACTGGTAAGGCTTGAAAGCCAAGATATTGAAAAACCAGGAAACAACTCCACATGAGAAGGGAAAGTAGTAACGCGATTAGCATGCTTTTCAACGAGTCGATGCTCGATAATCCGGTCCTAAGATCAGTCAGAGCTCCTTGCAAGCGCTTTCTCCTCATCTCGGGCAGCTTGGCTAGCAAGCCAGATACTTTGGGAATAAATCGATCGGGATTTCTACCCAGCCAGATGATGAAACCGAGAGCAGCAGCGATCAGCAGTACACCAATCAGAATGGAGACGGAAACATTCTCGAGACGGCTTTGGGTAATTATCGCCAGGATTAACGCCACCAGGCGCATGACTGTTCCGAGTAATGTATCCACGATCATGGCTGGCGTAGCCTGGGATAAGGAGACCTTGGTGCTCTGGGTTAAAGCTACCACCCGCATGACAGGTCCGGGGATTGGTGAGAGAATGGTAACCATATAGCCGATGCTGTCAGCGTGAAAAGTTTGCATAAAATTTGGTTTATCCGCCAATACATAACGCCAGCGAGAAGAGATAAATACAAATCCGATTAGTAAAACACCACCACCAACCAACATTATGCCCCAGTTGGTAAGGCTGAGAATGGACAGCACCTCTTCCCATTCAACGAAGTAGACCAACAGGAAGATAATGATGGCGATCAGCCCGATAGTGATCCAGATACGCCTGCGCGGGTTTCTCGGTTTCATTTCGTTGTTCTCCAGCTGTTATGATATCTCTAGGTGGGATTCTTGGCCGGGTATATACACATGCCTCCCAAACCTATATCTTGTTTATGATGCGTTCCAACCACCTCGATCGCCAAATCGCTCGTGTAATGAGCGCCCAAACTGTCACTGCCAGGATGATCCAAAAATAATCGATCGGCGCACGCAACCAGGTAATCCGCAGCAGTTCCGAGAACAAGGGGATGGAGATGATCGCTGCAAATAAGAGCATGGAACCAAGTACAACCCAGATAACACGCCGATCGCCGCGCAGAGGAGCGCCGCCCATCCAGAAAGGTGTTGGCGGTTGCACAAAAAGGACCCGCAACCAACCAGCTAGAAGAAGGGCATAGGTGACTGCCAGCTGGGCGTATTCCTCGCTTGAATATTGAGAAATGAAAAAGGCGTACACACCCCAGCTGAGTAATGCCACGGTTATTGCCGAAGGGATGATGAAATGAGCCAGCTGGCGGCGGATGCTGGTGCCCGTCACCCGGCCTGCAGCAGCCCATACAGAAAGAAATATTCCCGGTAATGCTATCGTGAAGACCGAAATTACACCTGCCTGGGTTGGATGGTAAGGGAACTGGTTGTATCCGAATGCAAAAATCGTAAGCACCAAGAGCAGCTGGGCAATGGTCTGGCTCAGGTAAAGCTTGAAAAGATCCAGGATGCCGTTGACCATCCGCTGACCAGTGGCAATAACGCGAGGCAAAGCTGCCAGGGAATCCTTTAACAGCACGATATCGGTAAGCTTCATGGCTGCACGGGCGCTGTTACGCAGTGCGATCTTCAAATTAGCCGCTTGCATTGCAGATACATCCTGTGCAGTGTTGCCCACCATTACTACATTATCACCTTCCTGTCTCAATGCTTCAACGATGGCAGCTTTCTGAGATGGGGTCAGGTCACCCAGTACATTGCCATTTTGGATAACGCTCGTAAATTCATTCATGTCCACATCTTCTAATTCAGCACCGGAGACCAGTACCAAGTGATCTTCCGGTAGACCAATATCCCGTGCGGTTTGTTCAGCTTCTTCAGGAGCATCGGCAGACAGCATCTTAACCTGCAGACCTGCTTCCACCAAATCGAGAATGGTTTGTTCACCTTCTGGCCTCAGCACAGCTGTAATTCCTACATGCGAAATGGGAATGAGGTTCTCCGGGAGTAGTGGCTTATCTTGGCGATCAAACAACCGCACAGTCTCAGGTGCATAAGCAAAGATCAAGTGAATATCCGGCTGCATTTCTTCCGGATCTGATTGGAAATAGAATTGATCCTCCATGGGACTGAGCAATTGATCTAAGCGGTCGGTCAATTTCTGCAACCCAGTTTTCTTCTCCTGGCCTGCAAACGAGCTATACCTGCCAATTGCTGGCGCTGTATGAGTTTGTTCTGTGGTAGGTTTTCCCTCACCACTACTAGCTTCATGGGGCTCGCTGCGCCTCAGCCAGCTGGAAATACTGCTCCAGGCTTTGCTGAGCATATTTCCGGATTCTTCCAAGAATTCCACTTTTTCTTGCACTAATTTTTCCGCCAGCACTTCTGCGTAACCCAACACCAGGGTACCGCGCAGATCAGGTTCATCAAAAGAAGCCGCCTGCCAGCCGTTATTCCGCAAATAGGGTGCAGTTTCAATGCTGGGATACGCTTCTCCAGGAAGGGCTTCTTTCAGCATTTGATCTGCCAGGTCGAGATCAGGTAAACTATGAACAAAATCTCCCAGGACCTGTCGCACCAGGTTCTCTGAGTAAGGTTCCACACCCTCCGGAGGTTCAATCAGTTCAAGGTCCACTTGCACTCCGCTCACCAGGCTCTCCTCGCTGATGCACAGCACGCTGGAATCCGCCAGGGTTTCAATTGATCTGGCTTCATAAACTAACGCACCTCGCTCCGAAATACGCAAAGCTCCGATGGCATAGGTGATGATTAATATGAAAAACAGGCTGGTGGGTGCAATGCCGAACAAAATTGAGAAGGCATCCTGGTAGGCTGTGCTGACCAGGTTCGCGCCGGTGATCAGTGAATCTGCGACAAGCAGCAAGCCGATGAGAATTACCAGACCAAAAAGGATGCGGAAAACCCATTCCATGAAACGCTGCAAGGGCGTTAACTCACCTAACAGCAATTGCAACCTGCTGGCTGGGCCAGCTTTATAACGTTTATAACCGGCTTCGCTGGCCTGGTAAATTGCATGACCCCCCAGGCAATAGCTGCCGGCTAACACCAGGTCGCCGACCCCTTTCATCATCTGCTGTGCTTCCTGTGTAGAATCCACCTCCTCCACTAAGGTCTCCCCATTCCCCACCAGCTGCCCTTCCACCAGGAATTCATCTCCTTCCCGGACTACCAGATAATCACCTTCAACGATCAGCGCTGGTTCAATACTCTCCAATTCGCCATCCCGCAGAACCACAGCCTGGGGACGCAGATCCTTGAGGATCTGGTTGAGTTTTTTGCGGGTGTACATCTGCTGGAATACATTTAGGATCAGGTTCAAGGCAACTATTAGTAATGTGCCAATTGCCGCCAGGGGATTACCCAATAAATAGAGAATCAATGCAATCCCAAAAAGGTCAACGTTGTATGTTGTTATCAGGCTTTGCCGAATCGCTGTGCGCAGGAACTGGCGGTCATCTTTCCGGATTTCTGCTTCCAGGTCGAAATCCCCCTGCCTGGCCGCCGCTTCTTCCTTGGTTAACCCAATGAGCCTCGTTGGAATCTCTTGTTTCTCTTGGAGATCTTCACTCTCAGCATGCTTTTCTTTCGCAGAAGATTTCAGCTGACGTACAAAGTATAGCGAGGCGATCACAACGCCGGATAGCAGAATCGCAACCAACCAGGGTTTATTGTTCCCGGTGGATTGCTTAACCTTGCTCATTCCCAACTCCAAAGTTCAAAAATACAAATCAATTTTTGGCCAGTCATTAGTTTCTTGCCTCATTTCAGGGAATACTTAATCTACCAATATGAAAGTACACTAATGACGAACAAGCAAACTGACAGCATCCTGGCGCTCGGGTGCATCGGCGTCAAGTTTCTCAACTTGCCTGGCGTAAACATTGATTGCCGGTGCCGCGCTGATGCCGTGAGCAAAGACGCTAAATAGAACTGTTACCGCCACGACCAGGGAAATTAATTCCTCTCCCGTCAGATTAGCTTCTTGCTTGAGGAAGATCAGACCCAACACTATCGAGGCCAGGCCGCGTGGGCCAAACCAGCCCATGAACACATTTGTCGATCTATGCAACCTAGCTCTAATCAACGAGATTCCGACCGGTAGCATGCGCACGAGTGTCAGGCTCAGCACGGCATACAACCCAGCCAGGGCACCCATATTCCCCAAAAGCGGTCCGACCAGCGTTCCAAAAACTGCAAAAACGAATAAATTCAATAACTGACCCCAGACCTCTGAGAAATCAACCATCTCCTCACCTGCGCTCTCAAAACCATTTTTGATCATCAGGCCTGCCAGAAACACGCCAATGAAACCATTCCCGGGAGAGAAATCGATTACCACCCAGGTTAGGATGGCCAGAGCGAGCAGCGCCAGCTGCTGCATAGCGGTGGACATCCAATTACGCTTGCTGGCCTGCCCCATCAACCAGCCGCCAATCCAACCGAAGAGTAATCCAAACAGGATCCCCAAGCCAACTTCCTGTAAAATATAAACAAGCCAGGAGCGATCGGTGAGCGGCTGGTCGACGCCGGCTAGGGCGATGAATAGCATCAGAAAGGGAATAGCAAGGCCATCGTTCAAACCGGCTTCGACGTTGAGTGCCTGGCGGATACGTGCCGGCACACGCTTGCTGCTCATCACCGCATGTCCCAGACCAGCGTCGGTAGGTGCCAGAATCGCACCCAAAATCGCCGCCTCCCAGATCGACAACTCGGTGAATATCGGCACAGCAACGACTGTACCCAAAAGGATGATCAGCGGCATACCTATCACCAGCAAGCGACCTGGAATCGTTGCGCTGCCGATCAGATCCCCCACCTTGATGCGGGTGCCATCGGTAAACAACACTACCGCCAGGGCGATCTCCATCAGCTGCAAAACCGGCTTTAATTTTACGACCTCGGAAGACTGATCTGGCATTGCGAAATACAGCAATATACCGGCGGTGGTGAAGATCATCGGCCCTGTCAGGATTGTTCGCTCCAGGCGGTGGGAGACCAGGCTGTACAGGAAAATGAGCGCAGCAAGTATGGCTAGAATTATCATAGGATTACCTTCCGTAATTTAGAGATAGATACTCTTATACCTGTGTTCATCAAAAGAAGTCCCAATCCCTTCAATCCAGAATGAACAGGATCAGGATGGCAGCCGCGCCGACCTGGATCGCCCCTGCCAGCGTCGCCATCACCCACCAGGGTGCGCTCTGCTCCACCTCCGGGATAGTGGCGGTAGTATTCCGGTATGTGCGTATGCCCACGATCACCGTCACCACACCCACGACCACGAATAAAGCTGCGATCAGGTTCACCAGCCACTCTGGCTCGATGTTGAATAACAACCTGGGCACGATCGCGCCAAAACCGGTCATCGCCAGGCCGGTGCGCAGCCAGGCGATCAGGGTTCGCTCGTTGGCCATGCGCGTCCTTTTGGAGGCCCATTCTGTGCGCTGCAGGGCTAATTCTGTACTGCTAATTTGGGACTTATCTCTCTCTGCCATCATCACTCCATAAATTTTCAGCCTTTATTTGTTAACCATTATTCTGGAATAATTCATTTCTGAATGACCCCCATCTCCTGCAATTGCTCCACTGCGCCCCAAAGGATATCTGCAAAACCATTGACGAGCGTCTCCATTGCCAGCGCGGCCAGCAGGACCGCCAGAATGCGGTTGGCCACTTCCAGCTTCTCCGCGCTGAGATAATTGGAGATGAAATCAACTGAGAGCAGCGAAATTAGGTTGATGGCCATGATCACGATTAGTAGGATTGAAAGAAAGATCAGGTCTTCCGTCTCCACCTCCTGGTTTGCCGAGACGATGGTCAGCGTCACCAATCCCATCGGGCTGGCCATCAGCGGGATCGTCAGGTGATAAATGGTTATGGCCTCGGCTTCACGATCTACAAGTCAATTTACAGAATCTGAATATCAGTGACCAGCGGTTTTTAGAGTGATGAGACCTAATTCAACCAACCCATTCAGCATCGTTTGTACAGCCAGAGCAGCTAGTAACAGACCCAGAATCCTTTCGGCTATATTGATTATGTCTGGACCGATGAATTTGAGAATGCTGCTCTCAAACAGGAGAACCAGCAAATTAATGACCATGACTATGATCAGCATAACAGCCAATGAGATCAAAACTGTCGTATCATCACTATACCGAGCCGACAACATGGTCAGCACTACTAAACCAACCGGTGTGGCCATCATGGGCATTGCCAATGGATAAGTGGCAATATTTGTGGGATCACGATCTAGTTCAGTATGAGCTTCCTCTCCTTTTGCCAGCACCATGCTGATACCGACCACAAACAAAATCGAGCCCCCAGCAATCATCAACGCCCCAATAGAAAAGTGGAATAAATCTAATAACACTCTCCCTAACACAATAAACACTAAACCGACAACCAGTGCAATGGAGACAGCTTTAACGGCAATGCGACGACGCATACCTTTATCAAGGTCTCGGGTTAGTTGGGCGTAAACCAGCATCACTTTGAGTGGTCCCATGGTGACCAATATGGCCATGAAGGCATCGAATGGAAAAAACATGTGAATATCTCCTTATATTATTTATAGGATTAAGACATATGATCTTCTGGCTTGGAAAGCTGTTCCAGGGGGATAGGCTGTACAAAATCATAAGTTTGGGCACCGAGCATCATCAAAGCCGTTACCAAAACAAACCCAATACTCAGGGCAGGCAATCCTAGTGGATTCAATAGCACAGCCATCACCAGAAAGACCCATAGAGCCAGCAAAGACCCGATCAGGGCGTAAACAAGGGAACGACCGTTAAACACCAGAAAAAAGCCACCTAAGCCAATTGCTGTCAGAATTGAGTTGAACGCAATTACTCCTTGTTGCACCACTGGCTCGTCATAACCCAAAGCCCAGGCTAGGAAAACAGCCGTCCCGCCACCCAACAGGGCCATCAAGCCCCCAATTCGCGAGTTCAAAAAAATACCTAGCAAAATAAGCGCACCTGTAATTGGATTGACCTGCATAAAAATCTGGCCAAACCCGTTAAGAATGCCATACACAAATGTTTCCCAGGTATACACCGCTGATTTCCCAGTGGCCAGCACTTGGGGGGCAACGCTGTTTTGTGGCAAATTCGTATATAACACCCCGGCCAAAATCGCCCATAGGAGTAGCAATATGGGTAAAGCAGTGGCTGATATGTTCAATTTACTAAATGCAAATCCTAAACCGGAGGTTAACGGCACCGCCAGGATACCGCCTAATAACAATAGCAAGAGCCATTCTCCTGTAAAGAACGGCACTTCTTTGTCAAGCAGCACTCCCATCAATAACCCGACGTAACCACCCGAAAAGGCAAACATACCTTGCTTCACCGCGTGCTTGTCCGCCCGAAACCATTTCGCCACCAGCGTGGCAATAGCAGCTCCGATTAAAAAGTCAACTGAGGCTGTCCAGGAGCTAATGGCGATACCGACGATGATTATCAGACCGCTGAGTGCATTGTTTTGGAAGACGACATTGCCCAAGCCGCGCAATAATGTTTCAAAGAATTGAAAGATTGAGTTTTGTTGTAATTGTGCCATGTTGTGATTGATAGTTTTTAAAAATAGAAACCAAGATACGCGCCACCAGCTAGGCCGAAAGATGGGTAGTCACCCTATCGTGATCATTCGATGGGCTAACTACTACAACTTCAAAGCCGACTACGATGCAGCACTCTGCGATGAATTCCTGGGCATGGCGGCAGTATTCATACATCAGGCTGCCTGTCTCTGGTTTGGTCATGCCGAAGAAAGTACAGGTTGGGTTTATGACAGTCGGTATAAGTTTATCGGTATCCATAACAATCAATATCCTTTCATTTCAATAATTGGGTTAGAGGTGTAACCGACACAGGCATCCTTAGCCATTTTCACCGGCTAGAACCTCATCCAGATATGCTAGCGCCATTGAGGGCATCGTCGTGTGATGCACATTTCCGCTGAATTGGTTGAGCGTCACCAGTAGTTCATCCGTGTCGCGGAAATTCTGTTCCGGCATCATAAAGAAGATGGCTGATGAGTCGTTGTCCATAGTCCTTTCGATTATTGTCATAAATTTATCGTCGACGCCCAGGTTGATTAGTTCCGCCATTACTTTCTTCACTTGAATTCCCCAGATCTTACCGCCCATGTATTGCCCAAATGTAAGACCTACCAGCAGACTCAGCACACCGTGGCTGGAGACATTTGGTTCAACGGTAAGATCGTGGGTTTGGTGGATGCGCACAACCCCTTGCCGATTTCTGGTAACCACCACTACATCCTGCAGCCGAAAATAGCGATTACGGCGCATAGAACGCAGGGCATCTAGCACATCGGCCGCTTCTTTCTCATCTGGAAATGTAATCACTACAAGGTCACTTTTTCCCAAAGTACTACTCACAGGTGACTCCTAATCTGTTAGGATGCTGTTGCTGAAAACCGGGACGAATAATGAAAGTTGTTTCATTCATCATTCTCCATTGGTCTTTCAACTTCTGCCAATCAGTAGGCGAATTGCTCGTTGAATATCCGATCCTCCAGCGAGTGACCGGGGTCAAATAACACACGCACCGGCTTCGATCGCTCCTCGCGTACTTTGACCCACACAGCGTTGCTCACTTCAAAGCTATCTGCCGACGCCCCGAGTGGCCGTTTCTGCGGGTCGAGGTTGGTGAACTCAATTTCAGCGGTGTGGGGAAGTAATGCCCCGTGCCAGCGACGGGGGCGAAACGGGCTAACAGGTGTAAGAGCCAACACTTGCGCCCCGATGGGGATAATTGGCCCACCGGCGGAAAAATTGTAGGCCGTGCTGCCTGCCGGCGTGGAGACCAACACGCCATCACATATTAACTTTTCCATCCTTATCCGACCATCAATATCTAGCCTGATGTTAGCCGTTTGGCCAGAGTAGCGGATAATGGATACTTCGTTAAAGGCAATGGCTTCGTGTTCCCGGCCGTCGGTGGTGCGGGCGATCATCTGCAGCGGATACAGCACATCTTCTTCTGCCGCTTCGATGCGCTCCAACAAATCGTCTTCGCCAAACTCGTTCATCAAAAAGCCAACCGTGCCCCGGTTCATTCCGTAGATGGGCAATCCACGTTCCATCTGCTCGTGCAGCACGTCGAGTAGAAAACCATCCCCACCCAGAGCTAAAATCACCTCCGCCTCGTCGAGTGGCACAAGGTTGTAGCGGCTTTTCAAAGTCTCAAATCCAGCTAGCGCCAGCGGCGAACGTGAGGCAAGACAGGCAATTCGTTCCATTGAATAAATCTCCAGTCAGTTTGAATTTAATTCAAAACTTCAGCGGATTTCGATGTGCGCGTTCGACTGATGGCCATGTAACCGAAAAGCAACGCCAAGGCCACACCACCGGCTGTAATCCAGGGCAAGCTCTGGAAGCCAATCGACTCGGCAGCCAGACCACCGGTTAAACTCCCCAGAGCCGTGCCAATGGCCAGCGACCCCATCAAAAAGCCCTGGGTTGTGCCCATCGTGGCTACAGACAGACGACCTGCCAGCGCAGGGCCGGCTAAATCAACCCAGGCAATGCCAACCAGCAGCAGAACATACATCCCTAAGGGTAAGAAGGCCGGTACGCCACCAACGATGGCCAACACAATCAAAACAATGGCAGCTGCCAAACGAAGGATCAGCGAGGCAAGGAATACTGGTGTCGGACCGGAACGGGCCATCCAACTGCCTGCTATTCCAATCAGCAGCAGGTTAAAAATGGCCGTAACTGACAGGGCCGAGGCTGACAGCGCCGGGCTGATAGAAAAGACTTTCTGCATATAGTTGGGGTATTGGCTTTCAATGGCACCCTGCCCCAAGCCGTTAATCATCATCGCCAGCAGGAACAGGCCAAAGGCTGAAGCCAAGATGGTTTTTAAGTCGGGTGTGGCGGCTACATTCTCTTCGGAAGGTTCTCCAACCGTAGCAAGGCGAGCGGCAGCTTCTTTGTTGGTTATGGCTGTAATCACCAACCCAATCAAGGCAATTACCGCCATCACCATAAAGCGGGCCGGAAAGGATAAGCCAACCTGGGTGAGTCCGGCTACCAGTAGCCCTCCCGTGAGCTGCCCCACAATGGCGGTTTGATTGAGCCGGGTCAGGCGGCGAGACTCCAACTCCTGGGCAAAACCGGCTCCCACAATAAAAGTGGGATTGATCATCATCACTGTGGCTACACCCACACCAACCAAAATGGCGGCAATGGCAAAAAACAAGTCCTCTTGGGCTATGGCAAAAGCCATCCCGCCCAAAGCCAGGGCCAGCAACCCAGCCAACTGCGCCATACGATGCGCCCGATACTTATCAGCAAAGCCCCCGATGACCGGAGCCAGCAGAGCGCCCAGACCAATAATGGCCATCACCACCCCGGCCTCGGCGGCAGAGCCGCTGATTTCAATAACGTAGGTTGGCACCAAAATGGGCACAAAGCCCAGGTAAACTACACCAAATACAAAGTGAGCAATATACCACCACTCAAACGATGAGGTTGAATTTGATGTTTGGTCACTATTGGAGGACGTCATTTTTATTCTCCTGAGAATGGTTTTTGCGGCGACGAAAGACAAAAGATAGCTAACGGATGAATTCGCCTTGATCCTTAATCTTTCGTCGAGTTTATCGGTTTTGTATCTTTTCCGCCGCCGTGCTGACCGAGAGCAAAAACGCCTGCCGCGAGATCTGCTTCAATTCCGGCGAGCAGTCGGCCTCACCGATTTCCTGGCGTTTGGCTAACTCCATCCATATGGGAGGCAATCGCTCCAAGCTGCTGAGATCACCCTGATCCTGGGTGCCGGTATCAGAGTAGACGTGATAGATTTTGCCCACTCCCGATGTCACCAGCCGTAGCATGCACATGGGACACGGTGCTTGTGAGCTAAAGAAACGGTAGGCCCGCATATTGGGCGAGGGCTCATCTTTAAGCGAGTCTTCCAACTGGTTCAGCAAGACCATTTCGCCGTGCAGGTCGCCCCGGAAGTAGGGCACAAACTGGCGGTTGTGGTCCCGGATAACTAACTCCTCTTCTTTAACCACGCAGCCTCCCACGCCAATATTGCCTTCCTTGGTGGCCTGAATAGCCTCAACCACGGCAATCAAGGCCCAGGCATCGTGGCTGTAGGCAGGGTCAGGGGTATAAGCTTCAATTTGCGTTTTCAGTTGTTCAATTGAGAGATCGGCGTTTTCGAACTGAGGCATTAGATTCCCCTGCTTGTAGGGGCGATCGGTTGAACTCCCCTACAAGTCGCATCACAACTTACAACGTTACATTGCCAAAGGCTTGCGGCCATTGGGTGTGGCGCTCTTCGCCGTTGCGTCGGCGCTCTTCATCAGCCATCCAGCACAGGATCTTCCAGCTTAAGCCGGCGGCAACGTAGCCAAAGGTTCGAACCGGGTCGTTCTGCGGGGCGTACTCCACCACATCGGCCCCAACCAGGTTGACTTTGCCCGATTTGCGCACGTTACGGATGACGTCCCACACCCAGTTAGCATCCAGACCAAAGGGCTCTACCGCCGAGCTGGCGCTGTTGAAAATGGCATCCAGGCCATCCAAATCCAGGGAGAGATAGACCGGGCCGTCGCCCACAACATCAATGATCTGTTGGGCCATATCTTTGGGATCAGTATCCCGACACTCATCGGCAGTAACGGTGGTGACGCCAAAGTTTTTAGCGTGACCGCCAACCAGAGCCGTCATCCGGCCCCGAATGCCCATCGTAATCATGCGTTCAGGGTCGAGCGTTCCCTGGGCAAAGTTGCCGGCAAACTGGTTGCCGGAATGGTAGGGGTAGGGGAAGTCGGCATAGGTGACCAGATCGTAGTGGGCGTCAAAGTGAATGCAGCCTAAGGGACCAAAGCGTTTGCCCAAAACATTAATGGGTGCGTAGCTGGTGGTGTGGTCACCGCCCCAGGTAAAGGTAGTGCAATTGTTTTCCAGCACAATCTTTTCGTAGTGGCTGAGAACGTGCTCCATTTCTATGGCCAATTCAAACATGCCGTAGGTATCAATCTGGCCGTAATCGATAATTCTGGCCCAATCAAAAGGAATATCGAATTTGCCGTCAATCCAGGGTTCGGTGGTGCCCATAAAATTTTTGGACAATTCACGCAGCACCTTGGGGCCGTATTTGTGGCTGGAGTTCATGGGGGCCGATTTTTCAAACGGCGCACCAACTACCACAATATCAGCATTTTCCAAATCGCGAGACATGGGGGCCATAAACGCGCCCAGATAATCTTTGTTGATATTGCTCAAGAACTCGATACCCTGGCCATCGATAGCCTTGACCCGTTCCAGGTGGGCCTTTACTGCGGGATCAACCCCGTCGCGACTGATGGCGTTTTCCCACAAGTCTTGATATTTTTTCAGCCGTTCTTCTGGAATCGGCGGGTATTTTTCTACACTATTGGTCATAATTTTGCTCCTTGAAAGACCAGACAGGTCTCCGAAACCTGTCTGGTCTGGTTGTTGATGCTATTTCATCGTGGCTAAGTCTTTGTCATCAATGTCAAAGTAGCTCAAGGGGGCCATACGGCGCAGGCCATCCTTCTCCACTACCCATTGATCCTCAAACCAAAGCAGTTGAGGACCGTGGGTGTCGTCAAAAACAACGCAGGTGGGTTCAATGCAAAGCACCATGTTTTCTTCCAGCACGGCATCGTATTCTTGCTTGTCAGCCGGGTTCATTTGGGGCATTTCATCCATATTGGTGCCCAGGCCGTGGCCTAACATCACCAGCGGCATGCCACGTTTCTCGTGGGCGTCGATGAACATTTCCACCATAGCTGAAATCTTCATTCCCGGTTTAATTTTGGTGAGCAATTCATGACAGTTCAGAATGTTCCAGTTGTAGGCATCCCGGATTTTTGTGGTTGTTTCGCCCAAAATACGGGTGCGGCCATAATCGGTGGTGGCACTACCAAAGGTCATAATGCCGCAATCGGAGCTGATGACTTCACCCTCTTTGTAAACTCGACCAATTGGACTCCAGATCATACCCATAGCGCCGCCGGGTTCGTAGGAGTAGGTAATGTTGAGACAGTGCTGTTCCACCGACGGTTCCAATGCGAAAAGTTGAGCCATTCGGGAGGCAAGTTGAAAGTCAACCCAGCCCGGTTCTACTTCGCTCATGCCTTTCCACAGCACCCGGTTGTGGACTTCGCAGGAGGCTTCCATCAATTCCAGTTCTTCGGCGCTTTTGATCATTCGTGTCTTGGCCATATCGAAGCCCATGCCCACATACTCCACGCCGGGTGTCAATTTTTGGAGTGCCTGGAACGCACCCAGGTCGAGAATACCGTCAAATCCAATGCGTTTAGCGCCTGGCCCGTTGGCATTGATGGCTTCGGCGGTGAGCCGTGCCCAACGCGTGGGTACGGAGCGCATATAGGATTCGCTACCGGATGAGCGAACAACAGAATCAGGTGTCCAAACTGCCCCCGGCTTGGCTGGGTCGTAAAGACCACCCGGCTGGTATGGATGGTGCTCCACAAAGCTGTCACTCAACAAGACCGAAACCACGCCTTCTTTTGAGATAAGGTACCCCATCAGGGCCCCATCAGACTCGGGGTGGAAGCGGGGCATAATGTCGAACGCGTAGCGGGTGTTGCCGTAATCCCACAGATAAAGGAAGTCAAGGTCGTGTTCCTTCATCAGGTCCCATACACGCTGACTACGATAGGTACGAATTTTGGCAATTTTTTCTTCAGAAATTAGATATTCCACTGTAATTCTCCTTTTTTAATTGTTGAAATAGAGTTATTCTTTAGATCGGCTCTCATTTGCCAGCCGCAAAATCCGCGCGTAACTGCTCTTCGGTCAGTCCGTAGTTGCTTTCAGCTTTTTCCCAGAACGGTGCCCAGTGGTTTTCCAGCACTTGAACCTCTGTGGTACCTGCCTTGAGATTTTTGTATCCTTTAGCTCCCGGCATCCGCACCGATTTACCCGGTCGGGGTTTGGTGTTTTTGATGATGTTGGCAAAATCGTCGGCTTTTTCTTTGACCCGTTCAACAGGGCCAAAGGCAGCCGGATTAATGGCCAGGAAGAAGCTACCGCCCACACTTGGGTAATCAGCTTTTTGGGCAAAATCAGCAATGCGGGGCACGTGAGGCGTGATGCGCCCAATAGGATTAATAATGGAGGTCATGCCTTCCATGAAGAGATTCTGGGTGTAGGTACGTGGGTGGGCAATCTGTCCGGCAGCGGTGTAGTCGCTAACGCGCCCCATACCTTCAATCTGCACAAAATAGGGTCGCGGGTCGTCGCTCAGTTCCCCTGTTTCCGGATCGATCAGCCATTTGCCCTTCATTTTACGGCCTTGCAGATAGGCGGTGGCCACATCGGCATCGTAAAACTCGGCCAGCTTAGTACTCATCCAAATAGGTTCTTCATCGCCAGAGGGGATGATGCCGTCCCACGGGGGAACTGCCAGCTTGTTTTCCATACCACCAAAGGGGGCAGCCAATGGCGGTGAATTGTTGGAGGCCAGAGCGGCCATGTCTTCTTTATAGGCCAACCAGGTGTAGGCGGCATAGCTGCCACAGTCGTTGTGGTTAGCCCCCATGACGTAGGCGATACCGGTCTGGCGGGCTTTGTCAATGGCGATATTGGCCATCGTGACCAGGGTGTACTGCCCCGATGAACGATGCCCATCAACTACAGCCCAGGCCGGCCCTTCATTGACAATTTCGGGTTCAGCCTTGATATCTAGATTTTCGGTCATAAGCGTCAGGATCGGGGCCTCGAAGACACCCAATCCTTGATTAAGTTTGCCCTGCCGATGAGCAAAACCAATAACATAGGCCATAGCATCGGCGTGGGCTTCGCTTGCGCCGGCGGCCTGCCAGTAGCGTTTGACCATATATTCAATAAACTCAACGTTTTCAGTGAGTGTTTTGGCATCTTTATCTGCCATGATGATCTCCTTATATTGCGGTTACTTCTATGCTGTTCCAGCCAGAGTGTTGTAGGCTACCTCGCTCAGCCCGGCGGTAAAGCCGCCGTCTACAGCAATAGTCTGGCCGTTGATGAAGCTGCAGTCATCCGCAGCCAGGAAATGGATAGTAGCCGCGATTTCTTCCGGCTCGGCGATACGGCCCAGAGGCACAGCTTTGTATTCCATCTCAAGCTGGGCTTCGCCCCCTTCGGCGTGGGCCATCGGCGTATTGACTGAGGTGGGGCAGATAACGTTTACCCGGATTTTGCGGTCGTACAGCTCGATGGCAGCGGTGCGGGTGATGCCGACCACAGCCCACTTGGAGGCTACGTACGGGGCCAAATAAGCCACGCCCTGCACCCCGGCCACCGAGGCCACATTGATGATGCTGCCTCCGTCGTTCATCAGCGGTACACCGTATTTAATACCGGCCACCACGCCCATGGTGTTGACGTTGTAGCAGAAGTCGAAGTTCTTGCGCTCCGATTCCATCAGGTGGTCATAGCCGGCGTTAACACCGGCCACGTTGGCAACGATGTCGATTTTGCCGTAGGTATCGTGAGCCGTTTGCATGAGGTTTTTTACGTCCTCTTCTTTAGAGACATCGGTGCGTACAAACGTAGCCCCAATCTCATCGGCAATGGCCTTACCTTTATCTTTGCGCCCGGCAATTACCACCTTGGCCCCGGCTTCGATGAAGCGTTTGGCTGTAGAGAGGCCAATCCCTGAGGTACCTCCGGTCACCACGGCAACTTTCCCGGCGAGTGAAAATAATTCAGACATGATCTACTCCTTTCAAATTTTTGATTATTGAGTTTCTGATGTAAGCTATTTTTGTGACGAAGGGCGAAAGAAAAACCGTTCGCCTTTCATAATTGGTCAATATTCTTTGCCCAATTAGGATATGCTAAAAACGGGTGGCACACATCGGACAAGTGTCAGTGTTTGTGATGGTACAGGTGGCGGGTTTATAAACCTGTACATATGTCAGGGGCAAGATTAGTACAAATGTACAGGTGAGGGTTTCGCTTTTAGATTTACAACTTTTGATAGGCTAGCAATGCGTGTATTTCCTGGGAATTGACTTATAATAGCTGCGATGCTGAATATTTCTGAGATTTTCCTTGTTAACCTCATAAGTGGAACGAGGTGATGATCGCTGTTTTGCCCATTGCTATCGGCATTATGGCCGGAATTGGCCTGTATGCTAGCGCTTATCATCTTTTAGTTTGGCTACGGCAGCAGCCCCGCAATCCCACCAATATCATCTTTGCTTTTTTGATTCTAACGGTGACCGGCCAGATATTAGCTGATGGCATTACCAGAATGAGCAGTACGCTCTCTCTAGCCGTGTTCAGTTTTAAAATAGGCATTTCTCTGGCTGCGCTAACTGTGATTGTCCTTATCTGGTTTATTGCCTTTTATACCCGCGTCAAGCCCCGCCGGTTTTTAGTTGGACTGACCGCTATTACATCCGTTGTGGCCGTGGTCAACCTGGCCCTGCCCTTCAGTGTTGTCTATACCGAAATTTCAGCTTTATCTTTCGGGTCATTTCCCTGGGGCGAGCAATTTGCCGTCTTTGTTGGGACACCAAGCCCGTGGCAAATCGTCAACATCGCAATTTTCTTGGTGTTGTTTGGTTATGCATTCTATGCCTCCCGGCAACAATATCTTCGGGGTGAGCACAAGCAGGCCCTGGCGTTGGCTGCGGGTATAACTTTTGTGATTGGCGGGACCATCTTTGATTTTTTGATTGATTTTGGCCTGATCTCCAGCTTCATTTCTCTTTTTCAATATAGTTTCTTTGGGCTGGTGGTGATTATGAGCTTCAACCTGGCGGATGAGGTGGTGCAGGCCGGAACAGTCAAAAAACAATTGGTTGAAAGTGAGGCACGTCTGGCCGGTATTTTGGATATTGCTGGAGAAGCGGTGATCTCTACTGATGAATCGCAGAGAATTATCCTCTTCAACAAACAGGCAGAAGAAACATTTGGATATACGGCCAACCAAGTTATTGGCCAACCGCTGGACCTGCTGCTGCCGGAACGGTTCCAGGCCATTCACCGGGATCACATCGCTGCATTTGCCAGTGCCCAGGAAATAACGCGAGATATGGGTGACCGGCCGGAACTGTATGGTCTTCGCCAAAATGGCCAGGAGTTTAATATAGAAGCCTCCATCTCTAAACTATCAGTAGACGGACAAAATTACTACACGGTTGTTTTGCGAGACATCTCCCGGCGCAAACAAACGGAACTGGAACTTGCCCAATACCGTGAGCATCTCGAGGACGTGGTTGAAGAAAGGACTTTAGAATTAAGCCATGCTGTTGAGGAATTGCAAACACTCAACCAAATTTCGCGAATGGTAGCAACCGTTACTGACTTGCCAGCGGCTCTGAATTTGGTCTGTAAAATCATAACCCAACAACTACAGAGTGGTGCCACTGCTATCAGGGTATTGAATGATAATAAGGAAAAACTTACAGTACTCGCCCGTTATACTGATAATCCCGCTGCGGAAATTGGAGGAGAAGTTGTGTATCCCTGGCAGGCAGCAAGCCCGATGGCTCAGAAACTCAGTCAAGGTAGAACCATGGCAATGGATCAGGAAGAAGCCAGAAATATACTATCCACCCTTTATCCTCAATTAAATAATGTGCTGATTACAGCAATGATGATTGTGCCCTTACGCATTCGTGGTGACCTAATTGGTCTTATGTCCATAACCCGCGCTGAAGAGCAGACCAGCTTTACCGATGGTAATCAAGCGGTAGCCGAAGCCATGGCCGGTTACGTGGCCGGGGCTATTGAAAACACCCGCCTGGTTGAGCGAATGCAAGAATCTGCCGTGGCTGAAGAGCGAAATCGTCTGGCCCAAGATTTGCACGACTCTGTGACTCAAACCATGTTTTCTATTGCGTCTATTGCCGAGACGCTACCTAAAGTATGGGAGCAAGATCAGGAGACCGGTCGCCAGGGTCTAGAATCTCTACAATATATGACCCAAGGAGCCTTGGCCGAAATGAGGATGTTGTTATTGGAACTACGTCCAACAGCCTTACTTGAAAAAAGTTTAGGTGAACTACTACGCCAATTGTCAACTGCCGTTGGTTCCCGCAGCGAAGTATTAATCACGACGACCATCGTCGGAGATCATCCCTTCCCAGACGAAGTTCAGATTAATCTATATCGAATTGCCCAAGAAGCATTGAGTAATGTAACCAAACATTCCGTGTCTACCCAAGCAAAATTGGGACTGTATTGCACGCCAAGTCAAGTCACTCTGCAAATCACTGATAATGGACGGGGGTTTGATCCTCAACAGAAGCGAGACGGTGGGCGCTTTGGGTTGGCTATTATGAACGAGCGGGCACGAGAGATAGGCGCTGATTTCCTGTTGGAGAGTCTACCTGGACAGGGAACAGAGGTGACGGTAGTGTGGGATACTTCGCAGGAAGAAAGACAAAGGATGAAAGACGAATGACACAACCAACCCTAATTCGCGTAATGACAGTTGATGACCACCAGATTTTCAGAAGTGGGATCAAATTCTCACTGGTAGCCTATGATGAAATTGAGCTTGTCGGTGAAGCGCACAGTGGAGAAGAGTCCATAGAATTATGTAATCAACTTCAACCTGATGTTATCCTGATGGATATGAGAATGGGTGGACAGGATGGCATTTCAGCAACCAGGGCTATCAAAGAAAAGTATCCTCAGATCCAGATTCTTATGCTTACTACTTTTCATGATAAAACCCTTATTCAGCAAGCTATCAAGGCTGGAGCAGTAGGATACGTGCTCAAGGGTATTTCAACTGATGAGTTGGTCAATGCTATCAGATCTGCTGCCAGGGGTCAGACAACGCTATCTGCGGAGGCGACACAAGCTCTTTTTCGCGATGATAATGAGCCAACTGAAAAGCCCGATTACAACATCACACCTCGCCAAGAAGAAGTTTTGGTTCTGCTGGTTGAAGGATTAAGCAATATTGAAATCGCTGAACGGCTAGTCATCAGCCCTCATACAGCCAGGTACTACGTTAGTGAAATTTTGAGAAAACTTAATGTATCAAATCGTTCTGAAGCGGTGGCTGTTGCGATCAAGGAGGGGTTGGTTGAGTGAGGGGTAATATACCAAATCGTCTATATAAATCAATCTTGATCCCCAATTGATCCAGCTTCCCCCTTTGCTCAAAGCGTAATGACGCGATAAATCGCTCGACGGGTAATCCAAGCGATTTTTGTGGGCGGTAT
>Ga0111142_1042_pt1 | contig 22955 bp, 21 predicted proteins | sample DeeMarSeWOR28_12_FD_80398 | JGI IMG/M metagenome (GOLD analysis project Ga0111142, IMG submission 80398) | Anaerolineae bacterium SG8_19 | reverse complement strand
GATGCTCGATTTGTTAAAATCTATCCTGCCTATCGAAAAGCCACGTTACCTGATGGGCGTCGGAACTGCTGAAGACCTCGTTAATGGGGTCATCAGGGGAATTGACATTTTCGATTGTGTGCTACCAACCCGATTGGCCAGACATGGTGCGGCCATGGTTAAGGGTGGGCGATTAAATCTGAATAATGCTCAGTTTGCCCAGGACTCCAAACCCATCGACACCAGTTGTCAGTGTTATGCTTGTTCTCATTTTAGCCGGGCCTATTTACGGCACCTGGTATTAGCAAATGAAATCCTGGGACATATCCTTTTATCTTCGCATAATCTCCATTTAGAAGATTCTTTAAGTGTTGGCCAGCAAACAGTAGCCTAGTTCCCAGACTGGTACATCGTGACTATCATCGAAGCGATCATCCTGGGCATTATCCAGGGAGCGACAGAGTTCCTTCCGATCTCGAGCTCGGGTCATTTACTCTTAGTCCCCAGTCTATTCAATTTATCCGAACCAAACCTGAATGCGATAGCCATCGCACACCAGGGAACGCTTTTGGCGATTCTCGTTTATTTCCGGCGCGATTTATGGGCAATCTTGAAGGGCGTTGCCATTGGTTTGCGAAATCGCCAACCTATGGCAACGGTCGAAGCCCGCACTGGCTGGTATATCGCCGCCGGCACGATTCCAGCCATCATCGTTGGTTTCTTTTTTGCCGACGCGATTGACGAGCTGTTAGCAAAGCCGACCACGGCAGCCTTCATGCTAATTGTAACCGGCCTGATCCTGATATTGGGTGAAAGATTATTAACCGGGAGCATGGCTCAAGAGCAGATGAAATGGAGTGATGCACTCCTGATCGGATTAGCCCAAGCTTTGGCTTTGATACCAGGCATATCACGCAGTGGAGTGACCATAACCGCCGGTCTCAGTCGAGGTTTAAGCCGGCCGGCGGCCGCCCGATATAGTTTTCTTCTAGGGGTTCCGGCTATTGCCGGCGCTGGGTTTATCGCATTCATCGATTTGGCCCAATCACCTACGGTTACACAAGAGGTACACCTATTGGCGATTACATTTATTACCGCAGCAGTGGTTGGCTATCTGTGTATTCTGTTCCTACTCAATTGGGTTCGAGCGCGAAGTTTATATATCTTTGCCGCTTACTGTATTTCCTTTGGGGTCATCTTTTTAATTATTTCCTGGATTCGATGAAAAGGGTCCTGTGGTTCGCCCCAACTTTGTTTGGGTTGATTTTTTGCCTTGGGCCTTTAACTGCTTGCCAGACGCCGGACACCCTTCTTCCTAAGGTCACAGTGACCGCCGCTTCCCCACCCTTAAGAATTGGGTTAAGCGACTGCGCCAGTGAATTTGGGCATTTGGTCGATCGGGATTTGCCACAGAATGTGAGCCTTGCTGAAATCCAACTCATTCAGGGGAATGATCGTACACTACTGGAGGACCTGAAAGAAGGTTTTCTTGACGCAGCCTTAGTTTATCACGTTCCCGACAAAGAAGAACACTGGTTCAATCCGGTTGCTTTAGATGGTCTGGTTTTTATCGTCCACCCTGACAATTCGACGCTAGACATTGGCCTTGCTGAAGCATCGGCATTATTTGCCGGATCAGTACTCGATTGGTCAACTATCGGGGGACCGGAGCTTGAAGTGAAACTTATCAGTCGTGAACCAGGGGCGGGTGCTCGAATTATCTTGGAAGAACGCCTAATGGCCGAATTACCGATCGCCGGCTCAAGTATGATCGCGTCGAGCGGAGAATCACTTCGGTCAAACGTTTTAATGGAGCCTGGTGCGATAGGATACAGCATGATGGGGAATTCAAAGGACATGAAGGCTCTGACGGTCGAGGGCATCACGGCCATACCAGCTAATACGACCGACCAAAGTTACCCGCTCACTGCGCCACTCTATTTCGTCAGTAGCGGAGAGCCGGACGGGGAACTACGTGGATTTCTGGCCTGGTTACAGTCGCCTGAAGGCCAAGCGAAGATAGGTGAAAAATACGGCCAGATAAGGTAGAATATATTGGCGACAGTTTCTATTTTATCCTCACCGGCACGAGGTCGGAAAATGGTTAGAAACGACACTTTCACAAATCCTTTTTGGACCGGTTACACATAAATTTTTACGATTTTTCCCTCGACAATAAGCTGAAATCCTGATGGATTTGGCTTTGCGGTCTTTAATCTAGGTATTTTAATACCTTCGAATGCGAGCCAGCATTCCACTTATTGCCAACAATCGAAAAAAGCTTGGTTCCAATAGGAGTCCCAAAATGGAAAAATCAACCTACCTTGAACTAGAGGAAGAGAATATCATCTCTAGTTCTGATATCATGGAAAAGAAGGCGAGCCAGTATTTCGTCGAATTAGAAAACAAGTACAGCGCAGAAAATTATCTACCTTTAGACGTTGTCATCGACAGAGCGGAGGGGGTTTGGGTATTTGACGTCGATGGTAAAAAGTATCTCGATTGTCTTAGCGCATATTCGGCCGTGAGCCAGGGTCATTGCCACCCAAAGATAAAAGAAGCGGCTATTAAACAATTGGAACGGGTGACATTGACCTCTCGAGCATTTCGAAATAACCAAATGGGTCCCTTTTTAGAGGAGTTGTGCCAATTAACAGGATACGACCTGGCACTTCCAATGAACACTGGGGCCGAGGCCGTGGAGACGGCCATTAAAGCCGCTCGCAAGTGGGCATATAAAAGTAAGGGGGTAGCTGATGAATTGGCCGAGATTATCGTTTGCGAAGGTAATTTCCACGGTCGCACAACTACCATCGTTGGTTTCTCTTCTGAAGAAGGATATCGGGAGGATTTTGGTCCCTTTACTCCCGGTTTTGTCATGATACCGTATGGTGACGCAGAAGCCTTGGAGATGGCGATCACGACTAACACGGCCGCTTTTCTTTTTGAGCCTGTTCAGGGCGAGGGCGGAGTGATCCTGCCCCCAGAAGGTTTCCTGCGGCAAGCGGCTGAAATTTGTGCCAGGCAAAATGTTTTGCTCGTAGCTGACGAAATTCAGACGGGTCTGGGTCGAACTGGCCGGTTTCTGGCCTGTGATCACGAGGGAGTGCGGCCCGACATGGTTATTCTCGGCAAAGCTCTAAGTGGTGGCTTTTACCCTGTTTCGGCCGTTGTTGCCAACGAGGAAATCCTTGGTTTATTTAAGCCCGGCGATCACGGCAGTACGTTTGGTGGAAATCCCTTGGGCGCAGCGATCGGCCGAGCGGCTTTAGGGGTATTAATTGACGAAAATATGATTGGGCGGTCATACGAACTAGGAAAATACTTCAAGGGTCGATTAGAGCGGATCGAAAGCGATTATATCAAAGAGGTACGGGGCAAAGGATTGTTCATTGGCGTTGAATTACATGTTCCTGCCCGCCGATTTTGTGAAGCGCTTCGAGACCGGGGCATCCTTTGCAAAGAGACTCATGGAAATGTCATCCGATTCGCGCCACCTCTCGTAATTACAAAGGAGGAGATCGACTGGGCCATCAGTCATATTGAACCAGTATTAATGGATGAATAGTTGGAAGGACTGAGTGGGCAAGATACATGTGATCTTGCCCAAAGCGTTATATGTGAAGGGCTATTTAAAGAACGAAGGGGATGGTTTCGAGTTTCAATTGAAAAATGAGCTGAGCCCTATCTGTTTCAGTGTTAGCGACCAAGCAAAATAATCTTAACATCGGGTTGTACTCTTCTATGATCTCCCCCATGAAGAAACACGATAGCGTTCCACTGGTGCCTGAATGGGTAAAGGACGCTGTCTTCTACCAGATTTTCCCCGACCGTTTTGCCAAGAGCTCTCGCATTGCCAAGCCAAACAATTTGCAACCTTGGGGCGCACCCCCGACAGCCAATCATTATCAAGGTGGCGATCTACTGGGGATCGTCGAGCATCTGGATTACTTGACTGATTTAGGCGTCACCGCTTTATACTTGAACCCGATCTTTCGATCGGCGAGCAACCATCGCTACCATACTCACGATTTTGAAAGGGTTGATCCACTGTTAGGCGGTGACGAAGCTTTACGGGAACTGGTCGAGGCTTTACATGAACGAGGGTTGCGCATCATCCTAGATGGCGTATTTAACCATGCCAGCCGAGGATTTTTCCAATTTAACGATGTGCTGGAGAACGGCTCTGCATCTCCTTGGGTGGATTGGTTTAACATTAAAGATTGGCCCCTGGCTCCATATGATATAAACAAACCGGCTAACTACGACAGTTGGTGGGGGATTCGCGCCTTACCAAAACTCAATACAGATAACCCGCAGGTCAAGGAGTATATATTTCGTATTGCCGAATACTGGATTCGAGAATTCGATATCGATGGTTGGCGGCTGGATGTTCCCGAAGAAATCAAGACGGAAGGATTTTGGGAGGAGTTTCGACAACGAGTGAAGAGAGTCAAATCTGATGCATATCTCCTCGGCGAGATCTGGCACAAAGCACCGACCTGGCTAGCGGGGGATCGTTTTGATGCCCTCATGAACTATCCCTTAACTGAGGCACTCATCGCTTTCTGTGCAGGTGATCGAGTAAGTCCTTCTAAGGTAAAGGGTCGATCCTACTTTCCCTGCCCAGCCATTGATGCCCAAACTTTCGGCCGGCGTTTAAGTCATCTTCATAGCATTTATGATTGGGAAACGACCCAAGTGCAATATAACCTGCTTGATAGTCATGATACGCCCCGCTTGCTTAGCCTAGCCCAGGGTGACAAAGCAACTCTACGCCTGTCAACATTGCTTCAGATGACCTTGCCCGGCGCGCCAGCGATATATTATGGTGACGAAATCGGGCTGCACGGTACTGATAAATATAATGAACCACATAACGATGCTGATGCCCGTTGGGCTTTTCCCTGGCACGATAAATCCATATGGGAATTGTCGTTATTATCCTATTTCAAACAGTTAATTACTATGCGAATAGAGCGACCGGTTCTCCGGCGCGGACGGTTTGAACAACTCTATGCTGCTGGCCATTGTTATGCTTTCGCCAGGGTAGATGACACAAATGCTTTGATCGTCATCGTGAACGTATCAGAACTTGATCAACGGCTTTCATTACCCCTAAACACCGTCAGCATAAATGGGGCAAGCCTATCTTCAATCTTTGGAGTTTCAGGTAAATATGAAGTGCGCGGCGGAAGGGTTTTAATGACGATCCCGGCTCGGGAAGGCCTAGTTCTTGAAGTAAATTAAGGTTGCTTTTCTTCCAAGTCAATCCCTTGCTCTCGCTGGGCTATGCCATTCGGTAAGGATCGCCCGTTCTTCGTTGGATCCAGACCGCCACACACTTCGTAATCAAGTGGGCGTATCTGTGTTTGTTATTCCTTTGCCAACAGGGTAAAGTTAACCTATTATCCCAATTTAAACTCAATCGAGGTCCAAATTGATGATTTCCGTTGCCCAAGGCAGTATCCAGGAAAGCAAGGACGATACGATTATCGTCAATTTGTTTGAAGGTGTCCCAAAACCGGGTGGAGCGACCGGTGCTGTCGATAAGGCTTTGGGCGGTGCCATTAGCGAGCTAATTGCCAACGGGGACCTAATGGGAAAGACCGGCGAGGTTGTGGTCTTGTACCCAAGAGATGCAATACCGGCAAAAAGGGTTTTAGTAGCCGGCCTTGGTAAATCTGATAATTTCGATGTCGAGGATGTTCGAAAAGCGGCAGCAGCAGCGATCGGACGGGCGCGCCAGTTAAATGCCACCAGGATTAGTACGATCGTTCACGGCGGTGGTATCGGCGACTTGCCAGTTGCCATCGCCGCCCAGGCGACGGCTGAGGGTAGTTTGCTGGCCTTATATCGATATAGCGCTGACAAAAAGGAAAAGGAAGACGAACACGAACTACAGTCCCTCACCATCATCGAATATGATAAGAACAAGATAGCCGAGATCGATGCGGGTGTAAGGATCGCACAAGCAGTGGCTTCCGGGGTAAATCTGGCTCGAGATCTCGTTAATATGCCACCAAATGTGGCAACGCCCAGCAAAATGGCCCAAACTGCCGAGGAAATAGCTAGAGAATTTGGATTTGGCTTGACCATCGGAGATAGGGCTTGGGCGTCCGAACGGAATATGGGAGCCTATTTGGCCGTAGCCAAGGGAGCTGGAGAGCCACCTAAGTTTATCGTGCTGGAACACAACGGGACTCGCACTGATTTAGATACCATAGTTCTGGTCGGCAAAGGGATCACCTTTGACACAGGTGGTATATCTCTAAAATCCAGGGAGCACATGGGTTTAATGAAATCGGATATGGGAGGTGCGGCCGCGGTATTAGGGACGATGAAAGCCGCTGGTATACTAGACCTACCCTTACGGATCATAGGTATCGCCCCATGCACCGAAAATATGCCTGACGCGAACGCTTATCGCCCGGCCGATGTGATCAAAGCCAGCAATGGCAAAACGATCGAAATTATAAGCACGGATGCCGAAGGCCGTATGGTGTTGGCCGATGGTTTAGTCTACGCTGCTGGTTATGATCCCAAGGCTGTCGTCGATGTGGCAACCTTAACCGGCGCTTGCGTTGTCGCATTGGGAGAGGGAATGGCAGCGGGGCTTTTTAGTACTGACGATAATCTCAAGGACAAATTGATGAAGGCTAGCCAGGCAACCAACGAAAGACTTTGGCCCTTGCCTTTATGGGATGATTATCGCAAGGCTATCAAATCAGATGTAGCTGATATGAAGAATTCCGGCGGCCGGTTTGGCGGAGTCGCCACATCGGCCGTTTTTCTTAAGGAATTCACCGACTATCCATGGGCGCATTTGGACATCGCCGGCATGGCTCTGAGTGAAAAGAGCCACGCTTATACACCGGCCGGGGGGACCGGTTTCGGCGTCCGGTTGTTGGTTGAATTTCTTCAGAACTGGTGAACGAAGAGTTGGAAATTCTTTAACAGGAGAATAAAAATGTCTATGCCAGCCCCCCCGCTCACTCTTGGTGTGGAGGAAGAGTACCAGATTATCGATCCGGAAACTCGAAATCTCCATTCATACATAACAGAGCTTTTATCACAAGACGAGCAAATGCCGACCAGTTTAAACCTGCGGCCGGAGCTAATGCAATCCCAGGTAGAGGTCGGCAGTTATGTCTGTCGAAATATTAAGGAAGTCCGTCAGGAAGTCACTCGCCTGCGTCGCTCGGTCTTAGAGATGGCAGAAAAAAACGGCTTGCTCATCGCCGCCGCCTCAACCCATCCATTTGCCAAGTGGGAAGAACAGACGATCACTGAAGGAGTCCGGTATAAGGAGCTTTTGGATGATATGCAACGAATTGCCCGGGGGCTGCTCATCTTTGGCATGCATGTTCATGTTGGCTTTGGCGATGATCCAGGTTCGAAAGATCTCATGATTGAGATCATGAATCAAACCCGCTATTTTGTCCCTCACCTTTTGGCATTATCTACCAGCTCCCCCTTTTGGCACGGTTACAATACCGGCCTGAAATCTTACAGAAGCGTGGTTTTTGAGATGTTACCACGAACCGGAATTCCACACTCGTTCAACTCCTGGGCTGAATACAAGGCTTTTGAACGCACCTTAGAAAAGGTTGGCTCGTTCGGCAAGCAAGATCCCGTAGCAAAGATCTGGTGGGATATCCGGCCGCACCCAATTTTCGACACATTGGAATTCCGGATTACCGATATTTGTACAAAAGTAAATGAGACCGTTTGCGTAGCGGCTTTATACCAGGCAATTTGCGCCAAATTGTTGAAGTTACGGCGAAACAACATGTCTTGGCGTCAATACCGTCATATGCACATTACCGAAAACAAGTGGCGGGCACTCCGTTACGGTACCGGTGGCGAAATGATCGATTTTGGGATAGAAGAATCGATCCCGTTCCACTTCCTCATGGAGGAGTTACTAGAGTTTCTCGACGATGTCCTGGATGAGTTAGGCAGTCGCGAGGAGGTAGAATACTTGCGGACAATACTTCGGGAAGGAACTAGTGCTGACCGGCAGATACGGGTCTACAATGAACATGGCGGGGATAGTAACCGGAAGGAAGCCCTTATGGCGGTCGTGGATAGTTTGGTTTCCGAAACCAGGGAAGGTCTGTAAAGCGTTAGTAGATCATTTTGTCGAGAGCTGCGCTTAATATTGATTCCCGGAATAGAATCAAACGATAAGGAAGACGACAAATGGCTGAATTGATAGACGTAAGCCATACCGTAGAAGCCGGTCTGATCACATACCCTGGATTACCACCACCCATCATTTGTGATTACTTGAGTCGCGAGGCGTCCAGATCACATTATGCACCAGGCACGGAATTTCATATTGGTAAAATCGAATTGGTGGCTAACACGGGTACTTATGTTGATTCCCCATTCCACCGCTATGAGGGCGGAAAAGATTTGTCAGAGTTATCCCTGTCCAAGTTAGCAAATTTGGAGGGGATGATCTTCCGGGCACCACATTCGGCAGGCCGGACAATAGATGCATCGATATTTCATGGCCTTTCGATCTCTGGCAAGGCCGTTCTAATACATACTGGCTGGTCAAAGCATTGGAAGACAGACAATTACTTCAAGGGGCATTCATATCTGACAGAAGATGCGGCCGTTTATCTTCGGAATGCGGGTGCCACTCTGGTCGGCATCGATTCGCTCAATATTGACGATACAGACGATGGCCGGCGGCCGGTTCACTCGATATTACTTGGAGCAGAGATCCCCATTGCCGAGCATTTGACAAACCTGGATAGTTTGCCAGACGAAGGCTTTCGCTTTTTTGCGATCCCAGTAAAGGTAAAAGCTATGGGCACTTTCCCTGTTCGGGCCTTTGGTATAGTTGATGATTGAAAACGACTATCTAGATCCGGCCGATATCGAACCATCAACGATTTGATAGGAAAATAATAGTGCCTAAAGCCAGGCCACACATCAATACGAATCGAAGCCAGGAAGGCATTGCTAACCAGAGGAATTGAAAAAGCTCGCGAACAACTAACAAAAAGGTCCCCACCGCCACCAGAATAGCTATAATGCTAACCGGCACCGTCAAGTCCATTTTTCCCTCCGCATCCCAATCCGTCAAGACAGTCCACACGGCTCCGCAATCAGTACTATAGTACTCGGATTCTGGGAAGTCAAGATGGAAAATGGCAATTATTTAGAATGGCCACAGACTCAATATTAAGATTGCTGTTGCTGTAACGGTTAGATTGTCTAAACCCCACGGAGATAGAGCCTCGACCACTGTTGTGGCAAAGATAACAGCCAAGGCTGGTGCGATGGCGGCAATAGGGGTTATTTCAGGTGGGCCGTCCATGATCCAGAGTGCTAACCAGGTAAACAAACCACCCATCACAAAAAAAGTGGCTGAACCTTGCAAGCTTCGCGAGTGGCCGAAAACAAGGTAAGTGTTGGTACCATAATGCCGGCCGATTACAGAAGCCAACCCATCTCCCCATGTGAGAGGCATCAGCGCAGCCACCATCAAAGGAGGCTGCTGCCAAAATATAAGCGCGACAGCTGCTGCGGACAATGGGAAATATACGGTGCCCAGGTTCGAACGATTGCTGCTGGCCATGGCCGAAAAGAAACCATATCGCCAATCCAAGAGATTTAGAATGGCAAAAGCGAGACAGGCAAAAACGAAAGGCCATGGCGAATCGAATAAGAATGGGACAAGCCAGGCTAACATGCCGACGCCGATATGAATGAATTTCCGGGTGAAATCACTGCCATATCCACGCCAATGGCGCAACCCTTCGGCAATCCCAATCACGCCGAAAATATAGCCAAAGGCGATGATCAATCCAAGCAAGTTATTCATTTCCCGGGAGGAGAGAGGTTCAGCCGGGATAGATCTCAGACGATCAGGTGATCGTAGAGCATGTCCAGGCTCAGGTCCGGCACAACAGTATCGCTTGTTTGCAACGTCAGACTGGCGGCAGCGGCTCCAAGGCGAATCGCTTCAATGGTCGGCAAATCATTGATCATACCGAACATGATGGCGGCGCTGACGGCATCACCGGTGCCAGTGATATCAACGATCTGGCTATATCGCGGGGGTACATAACCAGTTTCATCCGAAGTGGCGAATACCAGCCCAAAGTCAGATAAGGTGATGGTCGCGGTCCGCACCCCCGCCCTCGTCAATAACAAGGCTACTTCGAGGCTGGCATCCGGATCATAGCCTGCATAATCAACTCCACAAAGTACGGCCGCTTCTATTTCATTTGGCACGACGAGATGTAAATGTGCCAAGTGTGGATGAAGCTTATGAGCCAGACGGGTGGACGATGGATCCGCACATATGGGAATCTCGTATTGTAGGGCAAGCCGGACGGCCGTTTCCATGGTAGCCGGCGTCAAACTACCGTCAATCATAATCATGCAAGCATCGCGAAATAGCCGTCGATTCCGATATAAGATGCCGGGATTGATGGCTTCCATCACTCGCACATCGTCCAGAGCTACTGACATCTTGCCATCTTCATCTAAGAGAGCGATATAAGATCCGGTGTTGAATTCATCTACCTGCAGCACATAGTCAACGTTGACGCCTGCATCAGCCGTTTGGGTGATTAACAGGTTACCTGTGTTATCGTCGCCAACGGCAGAAATGAGCAAAACATCCGCTCCCAGCCGGCCGAGGTTCTCGGCCACGTTCCGGGCTGTACCCCCGCGAACATGGCGGATCTCGGCCGGGTTAGACGTTCCTGGTTCGAGCCCAGCAGTAGGTTTTCCTTTGGTATCTAACAGTGTGGCGCCAATAACAAGAATATGTTCACTCATCTGATAACGGTCCTAACGCCTTATTCATCGAGTAGTTGTTGCTTAAGATTGCCAATCGCGGCTAATTGTCGCTCAATAAGTGGAGAACTGTCTTGGGCTTGCCGCAAATGTGTTTCCATTCCCTCAACAGCTTCTAAAGCCCTAAATGATTTTGTTTCCAATTGATCGTAAGGAGACCTGGTTGGTGATAGTCGATCCACTAATTCCTGGACAAAATTAGCCGTGGCCAAAACATTGTCCCGATCTACCTCTTCCAAAGTTGTCGTCTCGTTTTCAAGTTGGGGTAATTTTTGCTGTTTCTCCCATTGCGAGCGCCAAAAATTGATGTTCTGCAGGACAACTAATTCGGGCAGATCAAACCGGCCAAGGCGTGTCTTGCGAATCTCAACGCCATCATTACGCATGATCAACCGCGCCCTTTGTTCCATCGCTCGCTTTAATCTGGGATGGGGGTGAATACCACTTGGCCAGGCATGGATCAGTTCGTCAAGCCGGGATTCAGCCACCAAGTTTCGGAGCTCAGCCGCCGTGATGAATAGGGTAATAGTGTCCCAAGATAAATCTTGTTCATCATTTAAATTTATCGTTGAATAGGCTGCCATTCGAGCAGCAACGGGATCGAATGGAAACGTTTGCTCCCTGCTTGGCTCTTGTCCGCCTCTTCCAACTTGAAATGTCACGCTTACGTCAGCCGTCAAGTCGATGCCATCGCTGGTGAACATCTTGACATTTGTAGCCTCACGTTCTTGCGGTCGCACGTCTAGCACTGCCGCGGGATACTCAAATCGATCAAGCGTGTGGCTGCCAGGGCCAAGCGTTCGAATGAAACGGCCGTTTATTTCGGTTATAGCCACCGTGCCCTGGCTAACGAGTAAATACCCAGGTCCGCCAACACGTAATTGGGGATTACCCTCCTTTTGCTCCGCGAAACCCCGGTGATTGACAGATCCTACTAAGCGGTTTGGTACACCCCAAGCCAGAAACCGGCTCAACAGCGAATTTGCCGAAGGGTGGTCGGGTAAATCATAAAAGGATTCCAGAAAACGACTAATAGAAATCCGGGCTAACCAGCCCCCAAGAATGATGGGTATGAAATGTCGCAGTACGCGGGGGGATAGAAGCTCGAGGAGTGATAAAAGGAATCGAGAAAGTATTTCAAATAGTGGGAAACGATTCACAATGGTATTCCACCAGAATGGTGGTGTCTGGGTCAAATTGATCCGCTCAAATTGCCAGACGTATAGCCAGTATCCCAACAATAAGATAAACATGAATATTAGGCTGAAGGACTTGTTATAACTTCTTGTGCCCTTGGTTCCACCACCTACTACTTCACTCATGCTATGGACCGATTAACTTTATTGTCGAAATCGTTTGCTGTAGTTCCACTTCCGTTTCCTCGGACAAAACGGACATTACCCGCTCGTCGGCTGCGGCCGTCTTCATTGCCTCGGCAACACTGATAAGTACTGCATCGGCGAGATCGGTGCCTCCACTATCTCGTACTGCTTCAATATCGTCCAATATCCGTTGAATGATCTCGACCTGAACGACAGTCTCGGCTAAATCACGTCGCTGCTCTTCAATAAATACCTCCTTCATCGCATCCTGTTCAACCTGTTTGTGCCTATCTGCTTGCCAAACAGAGATGCGTTGTTCTACGATTTCATCTGGTAATTCAACCTTGCTCAAAAACACCTGCAGGAGAGAGATGTCATACTGGAGGAAAGCATTTGTTAGCTTGTTTTGCAATCTGGCCCGGACCCTCGTCAGCGAAGGGGCGCTGTTTTGATCCTGTTGAAAAAGCTGGTCAAGAGAATAACGAGATAGCTCTTCAACAAGAAGGCTCTCTATCTCATGCTCGATCCTTTCACTCCAGGTCGTTCCTCCCTGATCCGTTTCGAAATTTTCAAGGTAATTAACCCAAAAGATAGCGCTCGTATCGTAAGGATAGACCACTTCGGGCTCTTCAAATAAATCTTCTTGCTTCACCTGAAAAATGATGGTGATGGCTAGCTCGATCGGTATGCCATCACTGGACATTGCCTTTACGTTTACGCGACGCATATGACGGCGAAGGTTAACGACTTGAGCCACGGTCTCCGATGGGTTAAGGCGCACGAAACCCGGGCCGGCTGACCGTGAATATTGTGATCCACTAATCAGAGCTAGCGCCTGGTGGCTAGGAATTACACCCGCCTTATGTGTAAGGAAACCTTGAGAAAGCGATTCTTGGGCATCTTCCGTAGCAGCTGGTGCCCTGGTCCGGGATAAAAAAAGACTGGCAATATGATTGAGTATTGGAAAATTATAAGGTAAAGATAATCGGAGTCCCTGATACCAACTTTGACTCCAGTTTAGAGGCAGAATAAATTGGACAAGATAAAAAAGGTATCCCCCAAAGGCGAAGAAATAGGCAGCCAGCCAGATATAGCTCCCGGAAAAACGAAATTGAATTCCATAATAGTCGTTCAGAAAGAATGCAACGAGGGCAAGAATAAAGGCAAGTCCAAAAAATATGGCTTCTCCCAGACCTTTCTTTATCGTCGTCTTCTTTTGACGCCTCTTCCTTGATCTTCTCCTGGCCATAGGCACTCCGCAACCGGGTCGCAGCCACTTTGACAACGTAGTTAAGGATAGTTATAATGCCAGCGCTTCATCTACCAACGAACCGGGGCGGTTAGCTCAGTTGGTTAGAGCGCTACGTTGACATCGTAGAGGTCACAAGTTCGAGTCTTGTACCGCCCATCTCGATAGCCGCATCTTGCGGCTTTTACTTTTTCCCTCTACCAACACTGCCTAGCAATTAAGGAACGTAATAATCCTCGTGAGCCTCACCTCTAGTAAGAGTAGGTGGTAACGACTTCATTGTTGACCCAGGACGTTCCATCATGAATAAATAACGCCATATCATCAAATGTGTATTGGCTCATTTTCAACGCCATGGGCTGCTTCCATAAGTGCCTCGCTCAGAGTGGGGTGAGCGTGCACATTACGAGCGATCTCTTCGGCCGTAAGCTCAGCGAAATGAGCTAGCGTCAATTCAGGAAGAAGTTCGGTAACTTCCGGTCCTACCATGTGCGCGCCCAATATCTCGCCATACCGGGCATCGGCTATAATTTTGATGAACCCATCCCGTTCACCCAAACCCAACGCTTTGCCATTCGCTTGAAAAGGAAAGCGACCGACATTGATCTCATAGCCAGCGTCTTTAGCCTGCTCTTCAGTATATCCGAAACTGGCCACCTGGGGATTACAATAAGTACACCGCGGAAGCATTCGATAATCCAGGATTATTGTCGGGTGATTGGCAATCGTTTCGGCGGCGACAAGCCCCATAGCCGAACCGACATGGGCCAGCATGATGCCCATTGGGGCAACCACATCCCCAATGGCGTAAATGTTAGGAACATTCGTGCGCATGGTCTCGTCGATATCAATGGCGCCTTGGTTATTTAATTTAACGCCTGCTTCCTCGAGGCCAATATTTTCTACATTCGGCCGGAAGCCGATGGCGATAAGCACCTGATCCGCCTCAAGTGGATCAGCACCTTCGAGAGATACTCTAAGGCCGTCTTCCGTTTTTTCCGCTTTTTCGACTTTTACACCTAGATGATAATTGATCCCCAAACGTTTATAAGCTTTTTCCAGAACCTGGCTAACTTCAGGATCCTCATTTGGCAATAGATGGGGTAACATCTCTAAGATCGTGACATCAACACCATAACTGTTCCAAATATAGGCAAACTCGACCCCAATTGGCCCAGCTCCTACGATAATGGCTTTTTCAGGTAGCGTATCAGCCAGGATGGCTTCTATGTAAGTTACGATCCTTTCGCCATCGATATCGATGCCGGGAATTGAACGTGGACGAGCCCCAGTGGCTATGATGATATTCTTTGCACTCAGGTCTACCTCGCTTCCATCATTCAAGGCAACTTTTAATGAGTTTGTACCGGTGAGAATGCCGGTCCCTTCATAGACGTCGATTTTATTTTTCCGCATGAGAAAGCCGACGCCTTTAACCAGGCGCTCCGAAACCTGCCGGCTACGTTTGAAGGCAACTGTGTAATCAAGTTGTAAGTTTTCAAAGTTAAAACCAAACTCTTTTGCTCGGTGGGTAAGCGTGTGTGCTATCTCGGCATTTTTCAGCAGCGCTTTTGATGGAATACAACCGATATTCAAGCAGACGCCTCCTAATGCTTCTTTCTCGACGATAGCTACCTTCAATTCAAGTTGAGCTGCTCGGATAGCCGCTACATAACCTCCTGGACCAGCCCCTAATACAACGACGTCGTACTCATCTGCCATTAAACTTTTCTCCCTTTCAATCAGTGGATCACTAATCGGTGTGTTCTGGGTCCTCCTTAGCCCGAAGATTATACCGCCATACAGCGAGCTGAGCACGGCAGGCACACCTGTTTTATTGGCAAAGTGTATTTTCACATCCTACACCATCCAGGCAAACCGGTTATAATCGTGTTGATGGGTTTTCCAGAATGGACCTTAATAGGCATGGGTCTTTCGGCCGCAGGCGCTCTGCTGGCCTTAAAAGCGGCTTAAAGCGCGCACGTCTCGATCTTCGCGTTCGGGCCTTTACCTCTTATGCGATAGCCCTGCTGATCCTGGCCATCGGCTTCTTCCTTGCTGGCGTTCCCCTCGGCCAACAGCCGGAATCAAACTTGCTAGAGGGCCAAACGACGGAAACCGAAAGTTCCCTTTCCAGTAATGCAGGTACTAGTTTTGACGAGGTTGCCGTCTCCTCATCTGATTTATTATCACCCACCATTGCTTCGACCCCAGCCACGCCGGAAACAGGCGCCTTTGAGGTTATGACATCAACAATCACCAATTCGCCTTCAGCACCAGATTTCCCAACGACATCTGAAGAAGTGTTGGCCTCACCTTCTGCCACATCCACATCCACACCCACCCCTACAGCCACACCGACCCCAACCTATACACCGACGCCTACCTTGACGCCAACGCCAATTACTGGAAGAACGGCTGTCGTAAATTCAGGTGGAAATATGATCTGGCTACGAAGATCACCAGGGGGCCAAGACCTGGTCCTTGTGGACGATAATGAAATCCTACTTCTACTAGCAGGGCACGCCAACCAGGGCGGCCAACTCTGGCAAGAAGTGAGCACCCTCGAAGGAATTGCGGGTTGGATATTAGAAGATTTGCTTGAAACTTCCCCAGAATAGCGCCCCTGTCAATATCATATTCGTCAATAGTCAAGCTAAATAGGCTTCCAATGCCTCGATTTCGGCCGGCAACTGATAAGGTTTGGTAGCCTTTTCGACAGCGGTACCAGGATCTTTGAGACCGTGGCCCGTTAAAACTACGACGATTCGCTTATTGGACGGATCAATCTCTTCCATTTTGATCAACTTCTTCAATGCTGCCAGGCCAGAAGCGGATGCTGGTTCTACAAATAAGCCTTCCATGCTGGCCAGGTTACGCCAGGCATCCAATATTTCCTCATCAGAAACAGACGTAATGAGGCCATCTGATTCGTCTAAAGCCTGCACCGCCTGTTGCCATCTAGCTGGATTGCCAATGCGGATAGCTGTGGCTACAGTCTCTGGATTTTCAACAATTTTGCCGGAGACGATAGGCGCCGCACCAGCAGCCTGAGCACCCAGTAATCGTGGCAATCCCTTGCCGTATTGCCGATAACCCATCCAATATGCCGTGATATTACCAGCATTGCCCACGGGAAGACAGTGCCAATCTGGTGCTTGTCCGTCTAACTGGTCACAAACTTCGAAAGCCCCTGTCTTCTGTCCTTCTAAGCGCCAGGGATTGATGGAGTTCACAAGGGTAATTTGCCGTCGATTCACGATCTCGCGAACCATATTCAAACCATCATCGAAGGATCCGGCGATGCTGATTACTTCTGCACCATAGGCTAGAGAAGCAGCCAATTTGCCTAAGGCTATCTTGCCCTCAGGCACTAACACGAGGCAGCGTAGACCAGCTCGAGCAGCATAAGCTGCAGCACTGGCAGCGGTATTGCCTGTACTGGCACAGATAATTGTTTTTGAACCCTCGTAAATGGCGTGAGATATGGCGGCCGTCATCCCCCGGTCCTTGAACGAACCAGTGGGATTTAATCCCTCGAACTTAAAGAACAGTTCGAGCCCGGTCATTGGAGCGAGCAATTCTGCCAGTTGACTGGAGCGAACAAGAGGCGTATTACCCTCGTTCAAGGTGATGATTCTCGCGTCAGCCGGAAGAGGCAAATAGTCGCGATATTGATGAATGACGCCGGACCAGGGCACAAAACTTGCTAGATTAACTCGTGGGTATTTTCAATACCTGACCAGCATAGATAAGATTGGGATTCATGAGCCCATTGGCCTTGACTATTTCCTCAGGACTCACACCAAATGCCCGGCTGATTCTGAACAAGGTGTCTCCAGGTTTGACGACGTAGTTGGTATAGGTCGCCCCTTCTGGCGCTGTTTGGGTCGGAGGTGCCTGACCACCAGGGATTCGGATCACCTGGCCAGTATAAATCAGATTCGCATTGGGAATATTATTATAGACAGCCAGTGGAATCCATGACATTCCATACTTCAGCCCGATTCGGAAGAGATTTTCGCCCGGCGCTACAGTATGTGTAGCCGGGAGGGTCGTCTGCATTGGCTCTTCTGCCTCTGGTTCCGAAGTCATTTCCCCCTCGGCCGCAGCTTCCTCGGCCGTTTCCTCTGCAGGCGGTGCCTCTTCGACTGGCTCTTCACCCATTGAAGGTTCGCCCTCTACGACATCTGCGGCCTCAGCATCTTCCTCCGCAGATGGTGCTTCCTCAGATTCAGCCTCGTCTACAACTGCTGGTGCTTCTTCTGTATCAGGCGTTCCTTCATCAACTTCGGTATCCGATGGTGCGGCTTCTTCGCTATCGGCCACCTCTTCGGCAGTACCGGCCTCTGGTTCTACCGGAACTGTTTCCGCTGCTTCACTTTCCGGTTCGGCAGCTTCCTCGCTGGCATCAGCCGTCTCTTCCTCAGCTTGGACTTGCTCGGCCACTTGAGTAGCAGCCTGAGCTTCGGCCTCATGTGTGGCCTCTTCTGCCTGTTCGGCCTCACTTTGCCCAAACGGCCGCACACAGGCCGATATGGCCAACACCAAAATTAAAGCCAGCAACAGATAACTTAGATAACGACGAAGCGACGCCATTTTTGCACCTCCCAAATGATTCAAATTGTGATCCCTCAAGACGAAAACAAGCGGTTCTTTAATGACATAATATAACATGGTTGTTGGATTACGTAAAGTAGTTATTGAGTCACATAGGAGGTACGAAAGCAAACCCCTTCAAAGTCTAACATCTTCAAGGATTCCTTAAACTTTTGAGCAATTCCCTGTATACTGCCCTCATGAAACTGACTTTTTTAGCCTCTTTGTGCCTTATTAACCTGATTATTGTATCCCGATTTTAAAAGCCAGAAGGGGTTGAAGACCCGTGCACCTTTCATAAAACTTCTTTACAAAGCAATTAGAATCACTTAATGGAGGTTGAATTGATAGAAGACATCATCGCTCAAGCGCATATCGTGGTCGATTCTCTAACTTTCCAGGAAGGAACAATTGCCCTCTCAGCTTTAAGAACGATCTACGATAGCTCCTCACACTCTGGCGCTTTCGTGCAGCTCCTGGGAATGAAATTTCACACCCTGGCAGATGGTCAGTGTACGGCATCTTTGGAAGTTAAGGAGCATTTGCTGAATCCACTCGGAATCGCCCATGGAGGTGTAACATTTTCTTTGGCCGATTCGGCTTGTGGTGGCGCAGCTCTTTCGGCCCTCGGGGCGCCAAGAATTGTTACCCAAGATATGGCGATACGTTATCATGGGCCGGTGCGGCCTGGTGAAATAATTGCCCGAGCGGAAGTGGTTCACTTAGGAAGCCGAACCATCACCACCCAATGTCGGGTCACGCAAATGGAGATACTGGTTGCCACTGTATCGGCCACATTCGCCATCCTTGACGAAGATGAGATGAAACTAGTGAAAGGACAAGTATAGATCGGTCTCATTCTGGTCCAAAGATATTAGACAAACGCTAATCGCTTAACTCATTTTTGCCGGTGATTGGACCAAGGTGTCAAAAACAGCGAGGCCCCCGAGCGGGGGCCTCTTTGCTGCTTGCTGTGCCGTAAAGGAGGGAGGAGGAATAATGGTTGCTTGCAACTGTAAGCATAATTGCTTCCCGTCTTTGACGATGTGCTCTTGCTTACAAAACGGATTTATAAATACAAAGAGCTTGATTAAAAACCGGTAACCCTTCAATCTTGTAGCCATTCTTGATATAATGATTGTTGATCGTGCGAGATCGTGCCGGTGCAATCCGTGGTTTGAAACCACATCCAAGAGGAGCCTATTATGTTGGCTAAGGTGATGAGTTGCGCTATCGTCGGACTTGAAGCGCAACTGGTTGAAGTCGAAGTCGACATCACGAAGGGCCAACCCTTTTTCACCCTGGTTGGTCTGCCAGACGCAGCCGTACGGGAAAGCCGGGATCGCGTTTATGCGGCTATCCGCAATAGCGGCCTAAATTTTCCGTCTAATAAAAGGATCACAGTCAATCTAGCCCCGGCCGATCTGCGAAAAGAAGGTCCAGCTTACGACCTGCCTATTGCCGTTGGCATCCTGGCTGCCTCCCAACAAGTCTGGCCAGACAAGCTTGATGGTGCGCTGGTTGTGGGCGAGCTTTCCCTCGACGGAGCAGTGCGCCATACCAAGGGCATCTTGCCCATGGCGGCAATGGCCCGGCAGCAAGGGTACGACCGGGTCCTCGTCCCGGCCGTCAACGCCGGAGAAGCGGCGCTGATGCCCGACGTCGAAGTTTTGCCTGTTCCAGCCATTAGCGACGTTGTTGGCCATCTGACGGGGCTCAAACCGATCGAGCCTCTGTCCGTTGACCTGACTGAGTCCTTTGACAGGGACCTCCAGTATGCGGCTGATTTTGCCGACATTATGGGCCAGGAACACGTGAAGCGGGCCATGGAAGTGTCGGCCGCCGGGGGTCACAATGCCCTGATGTTGTGGACAATAACCGGGTGCTCCTGGTTTCGAACCAACCTTCAATTCGAATATCGTCGTCTTCTCCTAAGAATACTTCCACATGCAGGAATTCAAACAGCTTACGCTTGATTTTTGGCGTTAATTCATAACCATCTTCAAACAGGCTCATTATCTCTTCCATGAAAACATCTAAGGATTCAAGCGCTCCAGGTATCGGCACCTGATCAAGTTCGGCTTCTAAACCCATTAACTTTTCTTTTGTCTGTTTAATCTCAGCGTCGATGTTTTGCTTTTGTTCCAGGTATTCTGCCTTTGATAAGCCAATATCCGGGTCTATATAGATTTTAGTTAGATTCTGCCTGGTCCGCTCTAGTTTTTCTAAACCTTTGCTCAAAGTCTGATGAAGTGTTCTATGCCTTTCAAATGCTGCTTTTTGTTGGTCTAGTGCATTTGAATAACCCCGCTTCAGGTTTTCCGGTTCTACAAGAAGTGTCAGAATTTCATACCATACTAAAGGTTCCAGGAGCCTGGCCGATACCATTCGATTTTTACAGTGCCCATCCTTAACTCGATGCCGATACGCCGGGGCATCATTCTTTCGTTTATGTTTGCCGGCTTTTTGAGTTTGTGACCCATAAGGGCGCTTACAGAGTTCACAAATGACCATTCCACTCAATAGATAAAATCTTTTTGGATTTCGTCTTCGTCGTTGTTTATTTTTCTTCAATCTCTCCTGGGCCATATCAAAAATGTGCTCTTCCACAATGGGAGTCACTTCAACCTCAATCCACTTTTCACGCTCTTTGTATTGGACCGGCCGTCCTAACCCCCTACCCCTTCTTCGATTGTAATACCAGCGACCTGCATAAGTTGAATTACCGAGAATTCGGGCCACAGTTGATTTTGCCCAGTTTGTTCTACCGTGAAAAGTTTTGACGCCCTCATCTGATAACAATTCTGTTATGCCACGAATTGATAGCCGGTCCTCGACAAATAACGAGAAGATTCGACGAACTATTTGTGCTTGGTTTTCATCCACTTCTAGGCCACCTGGGACATCACGATTTATTTTGTAGCCATATGGTGGCTGGCCTGAAACAAATAGCCCTCTTTCGGCCTTGGCCTTTGCGCCACGCATTGACCTCTCAACACGCTTTGCATTTTCCCATTTGGCGAACGTTGCTTCTAGGTCTTTCCGAACCTCACCCTCTGGTGATTGGTCGTAATCCCCTTGAACATATTCAACTGCCGCGCCATGTTGCTCGAATTCAAGCTCCAATGTTCGCCGGATATATGGGTCTCGGGCGAGCCTATCGAGAGTATAAACAATCAGTACGTCGTAACCTGTCTGTTCCAGGTAGCTGATTGCCTGGTCCAGGCTTGGCCGTGACAGTTCACGGCTGGTGTAATTATCAACGTAGGCAAGAACATTTCCATTCCCTGCCACAGAATCAAAACCTGTTATCGAATCAACATATCTATCGCCTATTACTGCATAGCCTTTTTGCTTTGCAAACTCATGACAAGATGCTACCTGGGTGGGTATGCTGTAATTGTCGCGTTGGCCATCGGTGCTAACTCTCGCATAAACTGCTGCTCGTTTCATCTCAGGTACCTCCGTAATGGACACAAAATCCCACTATTATTTCGCCTTGGATTCTCTCTGTTTAATTGATTCATCGCGTCCGTCCTTCTCTCCCCTTATCAGGAAGTCCGGCCATTTGGTTGGACTTCCTTTTTTGTCTGGTAAGTTCGTCAACTTGTTTCATTGCCATTACTCCGGTACTAACTACTTTTTCACAAAAGATTCTTTAAATATCCTTTATAATGTATTTATCCAACTACTAGGCCCAGTTTGTCGTACCCAGGGGTGCCTCCAGAGACATGCTGGGCCATTTCTATTGGTACTGGGAAGGTTGATTCAATTCTGGAAGATATTTTGTTGCTCGTTTCATCGCTTTTACTCCCTTACTAACTTCTTTTTCACAACAGGTTCTTTAAATATCCTTTATAATGTCTTTGCTTCAACTGCTAGGCCCAGCTCGCCGGCCTTTCTCCCCCTGCGCTTCGGCGAGCTGGGCCAGTTCATTAACTGCCATTCACCATCGCCAGCAATCGACTAACGTACTTTTCACGCAAACCTGAGGCATCTTGAAGCTGTTCAATGTATGCCGCTATGTCAACATTACCATTGGCCTTGGCTAGCAACTGTTGTCGAGCATCGGCTTCCAGTTCAGCACTAACACGAAAAGCTTCGTGAATTTCTGTGAATTCGTCGCTGGGCACATCATCAATAAGGTTTTCAAGCTGTAACATGTGATATACTCCTCGGTGAGGTTGGTGAATAAGGTAAAAATAAGGCATACCTCACAACCTCATCCCAATTGCATTTTGCCCCTGTTGGTTCCCCACTAGCAGGGGCAACTTTATTCAGAAACCAGCTCATTATCATTTGCACCTCGTTTACGACTAAGTGAAAACTAATTTCCATAATCTGAATCACTCCTGAGCCATTCGTGTAGAATCTCCGCCAAGTCAGCGCCGGGCTTCCCAAATACCCGGCCGTTCAAGGCCGGGCACCGGGTCTTGCTGACAATGGCGTTGTTCTCAATGTCCATGTCCAGGAACACATCGAACTCATACTCAAAGCCATCTCGCTGAATAGGTGCCATCCCGACCTTCTGAGGGCGTTGCTTTCCATTCTCCTCGACGAGGATGTAATCCTGCTTGCTCCTCATGGTGCCAATCACGTGGATGTCAGCGCCCACGATGGCATCGATCAGTTCGTTCTGTATCGGCGTGCCTTCGGACCAGGCCGCATAGCTGTTGCCCTTGTACTTCTTGCTGGCCAGGTCAACGATCTCCAGCAACCCGCCGGGACCGTTCCAGGCATGGCTGAGGCTATCCAGGATCAGAACTTCGTAGTCCTGGCCGGCCGCTTCTTCAATCGCCTTTATGAACTTCTTGGGGTGAAACGGGGCGTGCATCTCGGCCACATCAAATTCATAGATATCGGCATACTTGCTGGCGCTGCCATGCTCCGTGTCAACCAGGGCCACCCGCCCACCATTGGCTAGAGCAGTTGCTACTGCCAGACTGGTATACGTCTTGCCACTCCCTGATGGACCTGCG
>Ga0111142_1011_pt1 | contig 24325 bp, 17 predicted proteins | sample DeeMarSeWOR28_12_FD_80398 | JGI IMG/M metagenome (GOLD analysis project Ga0111142, IMG submission 80398) | Anaerolineae bacterium SG8_19 | reverse complement strand
GTGCCAACCGCTACGTGGGGAAAGGTCAGGGCACTAAAAAATAGATGAGCTTCAGGCATTTTGAAGTCAACCGGAAAGGCACCCAACCATTCAAATTTACGAAGGGCGAAAAGCAACCAACCCAATCCCGAACCAAGTATCGCCAAAAGGTAAGCTGTCCAGCGTTGCCGCTTGTCATCTAGAAATGTGCAAATAAAGAAAAAAGTAAACAGAAATAGGATGATATCGGCAACAACCCTAGCCCCGTTCCAGACATAATCGAGAGATAGATTAAACCATCGAGCCACTTGACCCAGGAGTAGATAAAACCCACCGATAAAAGCAGGCTCGTGACGTTCAGAAGTGAAGGGTATGGTGTATAACCAATGGCCATCAAAGCCCTGGAGCATCTTGGCGAAATAACTTTGGGAGTCTTCGGGATTCATAATCAGGCCTGTGAAAACAGTGCCTGATCGAGCCAGGTAGTAACCAAGTAGGTAAGGGATCGTAAGTATTGTTGTCATCGCCAGGGAGATGAGCAGAGCAATTATCCATTCCCGACGAGAGATTAGGATTTCCATAAAAAAAAAGAGCCCTGATGAACAGGGCTCTTCCCTTGCGGACTCACACTAACGATTTATGCTCCTGCGAGTGCGTTGGTGATTTGGCTAAACACGTGATTTGGCTAAACACATTACCAATTTGCGGACCCAAGATGGCCAGGATCGCAATCACGACAATTGCAACCAGCACCAGGATCAACGCATATTCGACCAAACCCTGTCCGTCTTCATGTGTTAAAAATAACATTTGGATGCCTCCTAATAAATATGTAGATACGATAATACAAGGACATTATAATGGCGCCTTTCGGCAATTACAATAGAACAGAGTGCCATTTGTAGCTAAAAATGTCAAAAATGACCCAAAAGTACTAATTATTGAACATGTAATTCGATCACTGCGTGATGGCGATGGCGGCTTCTGTCGTGACTGGAATCGTAAACTCAACACGTGTTCCCCGTCCCAAACTGCTTTGAATCGACAGTTCGCCATCTAACATGGCGATGCGATCCTTAAGTGTGGGCAGACCGATGGTCGAACGAGTCGATTGCTCGCTCAAAGTTTCATCAACATTGAAACCACCGCCGTTATCTTCGACGACAACGAGTAGCCTCTCTTCGTCAATATCGAGTACTACATCAATCTCGTTCGCGTGGCCATGAACCCGAGCGTTATTCAGTAATTCTTGCACAGCCCGGAAAATGGTGACCTCTACGTGCTCTTCCAGCCGGCCGGCCTGACCTGTAACATTTAAGGTTACGGAGATATCATGTTTTTCGTCGAATGACTCGATATAACGGCGCAAAGTAGGGACAACGCCCAGATCGTCAAGCATCATCGGCCGCAAGTCGAAGATGAAGCTTTTAACCGCGTTAAAGGTCTCTGCCGCCGATTTCTTAAGGGCTTTAAGCTCTTTCTTTGCCTGATCAGGATCGGCGTTAAAATAACGTTCACAAATTTCAGCTTGAAGAATAAAGTTGCTCAAGGATGAAGCAGGTCCATCGTGCATGCGCCGGACGAGAACCTGCCGGGCTACCTCTTCGGTCTGAATGATCCGAATGGCATTCATTTGGTCGCGGGCTCGTGCAGGAGCATCGGGTAAATCGGCTAACCCTTCAGTTACGGCAAGGAGACGGCGCTGCATATCAGCCAAACGGCGTAAATTCCGTTGGTCACTTTGCAACTTTTCAAGCTGGCCGCGCATGGTGAATAACCGTTGCTGGGCGTTGATCAGAGCGTCGTAAGCTTCTTTGATATCTTCTCGTGGGACTGTATCAAAATTTGTCTGCAACTGGCTCAGATAATTGGCCACCCTTGCATTACGCTGAGCCAGGCGCTCTACCTCCGCAGCGCTCTGTTTAATAAGGACATCTATCTCTATCAGCTCTGCTTGCGTCTTCTCGTAAGCACTGAAAGTCTGCTCGATTAAACTGCCGAGGGTTAGCTCGCTGGTTCCGGGTATTTGCTCTTCCATGTGAGAACCTCTCCCACCTGCCTGTTAAATTTTAAAATACCTAGACCCTAAGAGCGATTCAGGAGTTAATCACGCAAAGGTTTATCTAGGCGAACCCATCCTCTGCTCAAAGCATAGACGGCTGCCTGAGTTCGATCCTCAACTTGCAATTTGCGCAGGATAGCCGTCATGTGATTCTTCACCGTCTGATGACTAATTCCCAGGGCATAGGCAATCTCTTTATTGCTGCGCCCGTGGGTGACATACTCCAGGATCTCCATTTCTCGTGGAGAGAGAGGCACAAAAGAGTCCTCGATATCGGTGGTCAACTGTCCACTGATGCGACCGATCTTCTCTTCCACCCATTGCACGACTTCATCGTGGGTCATTCTTCGTTCCCCAACGACGTACATACCTTCACGTACAGCGTAAATGGTATTGATGAGTGATTCCGGAGTGATATCTTTAGGGCAATAGGCCGAGGCACCAGCTCTGATGGCATGAAATGCCTGTTCGGCGTCATCATAACCGGTTACCACAATTATCCCGATCTCAGGACGGCGAGCTTTAATCTGCCGCGTTACCTGTAAACCATTCAAATCTGGCAAGTTGATGTCCATCAACATCACGTGCGGCTGAACATCACCGGCCATGTCAATGGCCACTTCCCCACTGGCCGCTTCGCCAACCACTTCGAGCTGTGGATCGGTTTCCAAGACATCCCGCAAACCTTGGCGAAATAGCGGGTGGTCGTCCACAATCACAACTCGGTTTAGGGACATGATTCCCTCCATCCTAGGAATATCGACAGGATAATACTCTGACATTTTTCCCTTCCTTTGAATACAACAAATCGGAAAGACACGGTGTAATGAGCATCCAGCTCAACTCCGGGAGGTCAGAGCGCGAGCAGTATACATGAAGATTATGTCATGTGCAACTTGCAAATCGCTCAACCTCCAAGCTTATAAACCATCATATTGTTAATACCCTGCGCCTGGGACCAGGCGTAGTTTGTCGAATATACGGCTTCAGCATCACTTGATTTCGTAATATCTTCATATGGCCATCCTGGGGCCGTGACCAGGTATCTAGCTTCACTCTCTTTCACGTAGGAAGCCAATCCCTCTTGATTGGCCAGTAACGGTATGACCTGCGGTGAGATTAAGCCCGCTAAGTCTAGGATAGGCTTTTTTGTGAAGTAGCCAATGGCTCCTATGTCATGGGCGGCGATTAATGTGTCATCAGGCGTGTTTTTTTCAAGCCACCGAGCTGTAGCAACCATTTCGCCGTTAATGAAGGCTACGTCTTGACTGTAAGCTTGTAAACCCAGCAGCAAAAAGATCAAGAGCAGGACAACTAAGGTTAAGGGAGCAAAAGTCTTCAAAACAAAAGTTGACCTGTCACTCAGATGAAAACGGTTTTGGGCTACTTCGAATAACTGTAACCAGCCGGCCAGACCATAGAGTATGAAGATTGGAACCACCGGCATCAAATATCGACCGTGCTGGTAGGTTACTGGAAGACGCCAGGCATATAAGAAGACATGCCCCACGGCCCAAATCATGGGAAGCAAATACAGTAACCGCCTCTGTTTCCAATCTGAACGCCAGGATTTCCAGACAGCCGCTAAAAGGCCGGGCAAAAGAAGGAGATGCGCGCCGCTAACGCCCCGCCACCCTTCGGCCGGTCCGCCAAGGCTAAAAAACAACAACTGTGCCAGTCGCTGGAACAATGGCATCTGCCAGAGGAAAGCGTATTCGGCTTGCTTAGCGTAGTAGGTATTAGGCCAGATCGTGCCACTGGACAAAAGATTGAGGGCAAAATAGGGGATCAAAGGCAAAGCTGCAGTAAATAGATAAATAGCACACCGGAAAACTTTATCTTTCGGCGAGCTGGAAACAACTAGTAAACCGGCAGCCACTAAGGAGAGAAGCGCGACCCCATCAGGCCGGGTGAGGATCAGTAATCCAGCCAGTAAACCCAACTGCCAGATTCTCCATTCACCATTCTTTGACTGGCGACAGTAAAGGAATATTAACTGCAAGGCCAGGCTAGTGAAGAGTAACGTCTCCATTCCACTACCGGCCGCCCAGACCAAGGGCCAGGATAAGACGAGAACAACTCCGGGCAGCCATGTCAAACCTTGGAAACGAGGCCAGAGGGTGGCCCACAACCACATACCGGTCCAACCGATCCAGGTCAGGCATAACCACCCCCAAAAATAGGTCCATGGCAAAGGTGGTAGATTGAAGAAATAGCCTATGGCCAGTAACAACGTCCATAAAGGCGCAGTCGATCCGGCACTGACGACACCAGATGTATATGACCATCGACCATCATTGGCCAGATTTCGGGCATAAGTCTGGTGTATCCAACCGTCGTCAAGCGGCAAGCCGGGTTCAGTAACCGCTACTGATAACCCCACGTACAAAGACACTACCAGGAGGGATAAGCCCGCAACCAGCCAGTATTTACGAGCCCCAGAATGACTGAGCCATGATAAGCGCGGCATCTCAATCCCGGCTCTTTTTCGATCGCTAATGTTAGATACTTCCGACTGTTGCGTACTCACGCAACCCATCCCCACATAAAAAATTGACCACTAAAATAAAGATAGAGGGCAATTGAGGGATATGCAATAAGACGATTGGCCCATGGATTGCGGCCAGCTATCGCCATAAGGATAAAGGTAGGATAAAAGACCAGAGTGTAACGCGAGAAGGAATAAAGTGGTTTGAGCTCGGACACTGGTAAAAGCATAAATAGGAGAAGCATGGTCGAATAGAGGCCAAAGGTAACACCCAATCGGCGGAAGGCGACTACAGTCGTAACGATCAACAGAATGGCGCAAAAAAAGTCGAAAAACAACCTGAAAGCCGCCCCACCAGCCATCATTTGCCTTAGGGCAGTGATCAAATCTAATCCAGGAATTCCAGTGGTTTGATACCAATATGTACGGTAAATCAGATCAATGTTTGGCAAACCAACCAGCAAACGATAAACCAGAAAACCCAAAGCACCTAGGAGAGGCAGCGTGATCGCTATCACATCCAGGCGTATTAGCCGCCAGTTAAATGTCTTTTGCCGTGCGTATTCGTAGCCTAAAGGAACGACCAAAACCCATCCAGTTAACCGGGTCAAGGAGGCCAGCAGCCCGGCCACACCGGCCGGCCAAAACCTGTCCTTGCGAGCGGCCCAGATTGCAACTAATGCCAGGAGTAAAAATAGAGATTCGGTGTAGGCAGCCAAAAGGAAGAAAGCTGTTGGGAATATCGCCAAATAGGCTACGGAGCGTTTGGCAGTGGAGTCATCCCGTTCTTGAGCGGTAATTCGGTATAACAAGATCAAGGATCCGAGAAAGGCGAGATTGGATATGATGATTGCGGCTAATAGATTTCCTGAACTCACTGGCATAATGCGCTCAAAGATCCAGCCTATTGTTCGAATGGTCATTGGATATAAGGGAGGAAAGACGGAGTTTTCTACACCTTCGTAGCCGCTGTTAGCGATACTCAGGTAACGCATCGTGTCGAAGCGCTGCCAGGGACCCAGCAATAATCCGGAGGCGCCATTTCTCAATTCGTTTTGACCGAGGTAAGGGCGGAGTGTCTCATCTGGTTCGGCCGGCAGTGGCCGGAGGGCGAGGATCAAGATGGCCCACATCGATAACAAAATTCGCGTGGCTAGGAAGATAATTAAGGCATATCGAACAGAAGCGTCGAATGATTTCATTCAGGCAATGTGCCCACCTCGTAAAGCTTGGCCTGGTCAGAAGACCATATCAATTGCAATCGAGGATGAACGACCTTTCCCTGGTAAACATCGTCAAGTGGTCGGGGGCGGTTCTCGTTGAGTAGAAGATGGGTAACGCCGTATCGATCGGCCGCCTGCAACATTACTTCTACCGCTTCATTGGGCACGCTCACTGCCGGAAGTCCTGTGAAATAATGCAGGGCCGGTGCGTTGCCGGCCATTACAACCGAAGTAGCAGGAACAATTTGGCTCACCTCTCTATAGATCTCAGGTTCCTCAGGTGGCGATATTCGATATTGGGAGACAAAGATCGTTAAGATCAAAGCAACGAGGATAAACAGTCCGGAGAAAATGCGTTTTGCCCGTTCCGGTTGCCAATGTGACAATCTATCTGCGGCCAAATCCACCGATAGCCCAATGCCGGCCGCGGCAAGTGCGGTCGCCCAGGGCCAAAGAGCAATAGAAGAGTGAAACAGGCTACCACGTGTACCTGGAAAGGTGAACACAAGGGCGGCACTTAGAAACAGAGTTAGGGTATAGAACAATAGTGGTCGTAACAAATAACGGCTGGACAACCGGCGGTAAAGGTGTATGAAAGCGAACAAGATAAATGGCACCAAGAAGATGAGACCGGGTATCGCTACCAAAGTCTGTATCGCCAACCAACTACCTTGAATGCGGGAAAAAATGATATTGGACCAGCCCCAATCCAGGAAGCTTTGCAGGCCAATCACCCGGCCGTAAGCAAATAGATCGTCATAGGTTGTGAGAAATATGCTCTGCATGCCTGCCGTAGACAACGGCCTTCCGAGTACGATCCAATTTCGGATAAACCACCAACCCATTATCAAGAAATAGCCGGAGATCAGCAGGGCCAAATGAGAAAAAAGCTTATAGGATAGTACAACTGAGGTCTCGGAAAGAGACATGTGTTCGGGTTGATCTCGCCGCCTCTTCCACAACCCCCAAGCCTCAATAAGCCAGATAAGGCAGGCGACGAGTAATAAGAGGGAGCCATCTGCCCGGGTAAGATGGGCAAATCCGGCCGTAACGCCGGCCACCAACCACCAGTGCTTTCTTTTTGTTTTTGGCTTGATACCCTCATTCGGTTGAATCAACTCCCGGGTTGAACTATTGGACGCGGCCAAACCCAAAGCCAAGAGACACGATCCTCCTGCCCAGGCAAAGGGCGCAAAAGTTGATGGTTGGCCCAGAAAGGCGGCGTAATACCCGGCTACGGTAGTGAATATGGCCGCCACCCAGGCTTGCCACCGCTGACCCACAAGTCGCCAACTGATGGTGTAGGCTAACAAAGGCAACAAACCAGCGAGCAACCAAAATGCCAATTGTCCACCTGTAAAATCGTCTCTCAGACTATAACCTGCGGCAGCTAAGAGGGATGGCAAGGGCATCCAATAGGTATGGCTAGGGGTTGGAATTCCGACCGGATCGTCCAGGAATTGCCAGATGACCAATTCGCTGAAACCATATCCATCGGCCAATCGTTGTCCATTCGTGGCATAGTAGAAGGCATCCATGTAACTGGGCTGCTCTAATTGCCATACCCAAAAAGTCTGAACTAACAAACCGATGAAGGCGACTAACATCCAGTCGATCTTAAAGGTTTGGACCTTTGTACTTTGATGATTTGTATCAGCTAAAAGACGATCGGGTTGAGTTTCAGCCACCATCGCAAGCACAAGTACTGCTACTGAGCATTCCGGCTCTTCAAGCCACAATGGATTGAAAAGCCGTGCCACTATTAAAAAACTAATTTACAGAACGCCTGTCATAGATGTACCTTGAAATCTTTATTTCGTCGCTAGCCTGTTTTTCCTAAGAATAGGGTTAATCACCAGCACGGGTAAAGACAACAGCAACATCATCGGTGTAAGTTTCGAGCCATTGACCACTGGTCAACAACAAGTTACTCAAGGGGCTAGACTGTTCTATGATAATGTAATCCACCTCGTATTCGTCAAGAGGTTGGCGCCACCGGCTGGTCAAGTCAAAGGTTCGTCGATAATAATGCAAAAACTCATCGCCATAAACATCAGCCCGGCCATCGACAAATACTGGAATATCTCGCCATATCAGGTAACCACCCCAATTATAGGTGTTGAAACCCCTTTGCTCAGCTAAGTCCGAATTTTTAAGGTAATCTACAGCTGCAACAGGGTAGTGATCAGCAATCTCATCTGAATTGCCCTGCACTTTACTGACGATCCAGATTACTGCGACAAGTGCTATAACGATCAGCAAAACCCAGTTGAGAGCTATCATTCCGTGGTTACTTTTACCTTCTGATCGCCCGCTTAGGAAGGCATAGAAACGTGTCCCATCCAAAGCCAAATATAAGTAACGGGTGATGACAGGGGTTGCCACGATGGAAAAGATCGGGATATGCCGGGCAGACAACAAGCCGGCTGCACCGGTGCCGGTATACAGCAACACATCAGTCAATGCCGGCTTCCGGCGGCTAGCCAATAAACTGATCATGCCCAAGAGCAACATGGCAGCAAATGGCCAGAAGAAGCTCAAGTGAAAATCTGGTGACTGCCATTCCTGAATGTATTGTTGCATGGCATGACTACCTAAAGTAAAGAACGGATAGATCCAAAGTTCTGGCCCATTTGGATTAAGAACGGCCGCCAAAAACGACAGCAACGTCATTAGTGTTAACCAGCCTACGGCTGGCCAATCGAGACCGCGATTTGGTCGGGCATGGAACAATAGTTGCCCACTTTCACCAATCACATAAGTTGCCAACAAAGCCACGCCCAAGAGATACCCGCTGTGCAGATTAGCCCAAATAAGAGTCAAAAAGGGTAATAACCACAATGTGCGTCGACTCACTTTCCCATCTTTGAAACCCTCGACAAGGAATACGAAGAGTGCGGCGAACAAGATGTTAAACATTTGTGGACGTACACCCCAAAGAGGTGCGGATGCAAGCGCTGCAAGCAGGACGACAAATGTTGCCAGGTAAGGGCGGCCGTTGCAACGAAGGTAAACTAGCCAAAAGGCAAGGGTAATGATGGCGGCGAAGACGAGTATCAATCCAGGAAAACTGCCGACCTGATAAATAAGCCACATGAATACCTCGGATAGCCACTCATGAGTAATCCATTGATTGTCGGGTACTGTAAATGAAAAGGTGTCTTGTCTGGGAATTCCGTCTTGAAGAATCAGCTCCCCGGTCCGCAAATGCCACCACATATCCGAATCGAGGGTTTCGCGCACAGCCATGGTGAACAGGGCCAGCACAAAGAGGACTTCAAATAATCGCCTCGCTGTGAGTTTATGTATCATTTTCCACGGCTTCTGGCTGGTTTTTCTTCTGGGCGTAGGGCAAAGACTGTGATTAGATCACCGAAATTGACCGGCACGTTGACCCTTTTAAGCCCCGAACGACCAACCACGCCGTCAAACACGCGACCAAGAGGCCGGTTAAGCCCACCCACCCTGGTGCCCAGGTAGCCCAGACTTAAATACCGTCCTTGGGCACCGGACCAAACGACATCAAATCCACTCTTATCCAAAAATTTGGTCAAAGTCCGGCGGCTAAAATAATGGATGTGCATGTCCATCAACCAGGGCCATCGCTCGCCCATTATCCTGGCGACCAGGCTGTCAACATCCATCGTGTGAACCGCAAGCAAGCCACCAGGATTGAGCAGATGGAATGATTTATCCAGTTCGGCTGAGGGGTTGTCTAAATGTTCGATGACGTCCCACATGGTGATAACGTCAAAGCGTCGATCCTTCAACTCAGCAGAATCGAGAGTGCCTTGAATAACTGGAATCCCTTCTTTTTGAGCGATGGCGGCCGCCCAACGGGATGGCTCAATGCCCATCGCCTGCCAGCCATTATCGAGAGCCGTCTTCACGAACACGCCGGTGTAAGCACCCACATCTAATAGTAATCGGCCATTGGTCGATCCGACAAAACGCTCTAATGAACGCAAATGTTTGGAAAAGGTTAGTTTGCGCCCAAAACCCTCCACCACATACGTTTCGTCTTCGACATCAGCGTAGGCATGTAATAGCTCGTCTGGCTCCCAGCGAGGATTGGCATAAACATGATCGCAATGCCGACATTGAACTATTTGGAGATGGCTACCGTATCTGGCACATGTACAACGGAAATCATCGGAATCCGGTTGATTTGTGTTTTTAGCCGTAGCCGGGAATCGCACTCGCCAGTCGTCACGGCCGCATAAATTGCAATTCACCGAAATCATTGGGTGGCTGCCACCGAAGAGCGTCTGGGCACACCTCCGCGTAAGCGACGAAAGAAGAGGCGGAATACAGTATATTGAGCTCTTACAATTTCCGTACGAGAGATCTTAGTCTTACCTTTTCGGCGATCTTCAAAGATGATTGGCACTTCACCTATTCCCCACCCACGGCGTTGACACATGAAGAGCATTTCCACAAGGAACGAATAACCGCTAGAAAAAATCTCGTTCAATGGGATCGACTCCAACACTTCGCGATGGTAAAGGCGAAATCCGGCGGTGGTGTCCCGGGCTTTTAGACCAAGCAAGGTACGGGCCACGAAATTAGCCGTTTTGCTCAACACAACCCGTTTCCAGGTGCAATTTCTCGAACCGCCACCAGTCACATAACGAGAGCCGATAACAACATCTTTATAACGGCTCATCTCGATCATATCGGGGACATACCGGGGATTATGGGAAAAATCGGCATCCATCGTCATGATTCGACTGGCTAGCAGGTCGGTCAACCCTTTCTCGAAACCGGCAATATAAGCAGTACCCAATCCTAGTTTGCCTGGACGGTGGACAACACACACCCGACCAGGAAAGCGGTCGGCCCACTCGTCTGCTAGTTGGCCGGTTCCGTCAGGAGAATTATCATCGACAACAATGACTCCTACATCAACTGGCAGGTCGAGAAGCTGTGTTAATAGTTCGTCGATGTTGTCAGCCTCGTTATAGGTCGGAACGACGACATATGTATTGGTACTGCTCATGACCTCACTCTCCCAAGTCGAAAAATTGTAACGACGTTGATCACGTTGGTCAAAGTACCTTCGTTGGAACTTATAAGGTATGGTTTTGAAATCAGCCAGTCTCTCATGTATGATTACCACATACTCCAAGTGAGATTTGGTAAAAGAGATCGGGGATGTAGGTCGTCTTTGGTGTGAATCACCGAGCTGGATAATCCTGTTATACCCAAGGAAGAATACAATTTGACCGGCGATGAAAATTGGCATTCTCTCGCGGAACAAACACTTATATAGCACACGCCGGCTGGTCCAGGCTTCTCGAATGCGTGGCCACCTCGTCCACATCATTGACACGTTAAATGTGCCGGTGCGCGTAGGGCGAGGTCCGACAATTATCCCTGTCCGGCCGTTGCCAGAGGTAGATGCGATCGTCCCTAGAATTGGGACTTCCATCACCTTCTATGGTTTGGCTGTGGTTCGCCAATTCGAGGCCAAAGAGGTCGTTACAACCGCCAGCTCACGGGCCATTGCCCGGTCGCGGGATAAACTTCACAGCCTGCAGATCATGGGTGATTCGGGCTTGCCTATCCCCAATACGACTGTGGTCAGTACCCCTGAAGAAATCTGGAACGCGATTAATCTAGCTGGGGGTTTGCCCGTTATCATCAAGGTGATACGGGGAACTCAAGGCCGGGGGGTGTTCCTGGCCACCGAGATGCACACCGTAGAGTCAATATTGAACTCCCTCCGTGGAGCCAGGGAACAAATGCTTATACAGGAATTCATCAGGGAGGCTCAAGGTACGGATATCCGGGTTATCGTAGTTGGAAATCGATGCGTGGCCTCAATGGAGCGGAAGGCGGCCGCCGGTGAATTCAGGTCCAATTTACATCGCGGCGGAACAGCGTCGCCGATAAAGCTCGACCAAAACACAAGGATCTTGGCCAGCCGGGCAGCCCAGGTTCATGGCCTCGGCGTAGCCGGCGTAGATTTAGTTCAATCCAAGCGTGGCCCTTTGCTTCTTGAGGTTAATTCCTCCCCAGGCTTGGAAGGCATTGAAAGGGCGACAAGGGAGGATATTGCCACCGAGATCATTCGTTATCTAGAGAGGGAAGAGAAAAAAAAGATACACCGGAACCGTCAAAAACGAAAAAGACGCAAGAAGTAATCACATTAATAGCTGAATCGACGATTATTCGTCCTCTGGGCTGAAGTCAGAGGAGATGATGCCCCTTTTTAGAGCCTCTTCGTAAGATATGCCTTCCGATTCGTCCTGGTTTTCCTCATGGAGAACATTATCCCAGAATGACTCTAATTCCAGATCTTCCATAGCCGGATCATCCTTAACTTGACCAGGGTGCTTCTCTGAAGCATCTTCATCGCCGTTTAAAACTTGATCGACTGCCTCGATATGCTCGGGTTGGTCAATCCCGACTTCTGTTTCCATCTCTCGAGGCAGCTCTGATTCGACCGGCCTAACTGGTTGCAATTCAGGTTCATCTTCTCCAGCATTATCCGGCTCTTCCTCTTCCAGATCAGGTGAGACCACTTCTGCTATTTCAACTGCGGTTAATCCGGTCGCCGTCGGACTGGTCTCTGACTCAGAAACCACTGGAGCTTCCACTCCCGAATCAGATTGGTCACCCCCTCTTTGTGGCGGTGATTCGGCTAACAACAATCGCAAATCACCGATAGCCCGCCGGGTAAAAACCCAAACTGTGCCAATTCGACCGCGACGGACCTGGGCGTCGAAAAAGATGGCTAAAAAATGTTCGCGATTGACATTGGCGCAATATAAGTCGCTCTCGTCGCCAACCAAAAATTGGATCGTCTGCGGCTCGCCCGCCCCCAGCCGGTCTGATAAATTAAAGCTGCTATCCATACTGAATGCCATGGACGTGACCAACCGTTGGAGCTCTTCATCTGCAAGGCTTCCCGAGCAAGCCAGAATCTCACCAGATACAGTTGCCAAAATCACTCTTTGAGCACCCGTATCCGCTCGTAAGGTCTCCAGACGTCGGCTTACTTCGACGGAAACAATTGCACCAAGAGGCCGCTCCATCCCTTCTAAGGACTCGATGCCGAGAGCGTGTATACCCTCCACAGCTTCGGAAACGGCGTTGAGGAAATCCTCGGCATCCAAAGGTTTTGAGAAGTAACTAACCACGCCCAGAGCGGCCGCCTCTGCTTCAGCCTCGGGTGAATCGTAGCCGGTGATCATGATGACTGGAATTCCAGGGCTGACCTCCCTGGCTTTTCTGGCCATTTCCAGCCCGCTCATGCCGGGCAGGCGCACGTCAGCCACCAGGAGTTTGAAATTAGCTCGCCTTAAGGCTAACATCCCCTCTTCGGCAGAGGGAACTCCTAAAACTTCAAAATCACCCTCAGATAGCTCTAAAATTGAGCGTAGGAAATCGAGTGTTGCAAAGTCATCGTCCACGACAAGTATTCGATGCGAGTCGGACATGGCCCATTACTCAGTCAGCTCAATCAGCCGCAACTGCCGACTGAGCTACAATATGCTCCGGCCTGATCTTGCTCGCCCCAGGTTCGCCGGATTCTAACAGCCAACAAGCGGCGAAATGCTCCTTCCCATAATCCTTGAGAGGCGGCTCCTCCTGTGAACAACGATCAAAAGCCAGAGGGCATCGGGTATGAAAACGGCAACCAGTTGGTGGGTTTAATGGGCTGGGTACGTCGCCCTGGAGGATAATCCGCTGCCGTTTTAACGTAGGATCGGGAACCGGAATGGCCGACATGAGCGCCTGGGTATACGGATGAAGTGGTTCGGCATATAAATCATCTCGAGAGGCGATCTCAGCCATTTTACCCAGATACATCACGCCAACCCGCTCGCTAAAGTGCTCGACTACGCTCAGATTATGAGCAATGAACAGGTAGGTCAGGCCAAAATCCCGTTGCAGGTCGCGTAAGATATTGAGAACTTGAGCTTGAATTGATACATCTAGCGCCGAAACAGGCTCATCACATACAATGAGTTTCGGCCTTAAGGCCAGAGCCCGGGCGATGCCAATTCTTTGTCTTTGACCTCCGGAAAACTCGTGTGGATAACGCCGTGCATGGTCGGCTCGCAAACCCACCCTGGACAACATCTCCACCACAATATCGTAACGTTCCTGGGCGCTTTTGTCCGTATGGATTTTTAAACCTTCGCCGATGCTTTCACCGACAGGCATGCGCGGATCTAAGGAAGAATAAGGATCTTGAAATATGATTTGCATATCACGGCGTTTACTTTTCAACTCGGCACCGTTCAAATTAAAGATGTCCTGCCCGTCAACATAAACCTTACCAGAAGTGGGAGGGATGAGGTGCAAAATCGTTCGGCCGACGGTCGTTTTACCACAGCCCGATTCTCCCACCAACCCAAATGTCTCCCCTTCGTAGATATGGAAGCTAACGTCGTCGACGGCTTTTACCCAGGCTGTCACACGTTGCAGCAAGCCGGATCGTACTGGGAAATATTTCTTCAGATTTTGCACATCCACCAGGATTCTTTTCTCTTTTTCGGCTATGATGTCGCCATTTTTCCCAGTGATTACCGCCTCTTCTGTCATTAAATCTAAAACTCCCGTAAGTGGGATCGCCAAAGGCTACTCATACAACCAGCATCGCGCCAAATGATTTGGTGCAACCGTCTTTAATTTGGGTTCTTCATCGATACATCGCTCCAGGTTATTTTCAACCCTTACCTGGCAGCGGGGAGCAAATTTACAACCCGGTGGAAGGTCAATAAGGTTTGGCACTGACCCCGGGATGGTCGTCAGTTCCTTAGCTGTTTGGCCCAACACCGGGGTAGAACCGATGAGTGCCTGAGTGTAGGGATGTTTGGGAGATTGAAATAGCTCGGTCACTTCAGCTTCTTCCACAATACGGCCAGCGTACATCACATTCACCCGGTCACACATCTCGGCCACTACCCCTAAATCATGGGTGATTAAAATGATAGCCGTATCTGTCTGGGACTTCAGGTTGCGCATCAAGTCCAGAATCTGGGCCTGAATCGTTACATCAAGAGCTGTCGTAGGCTCATCGGCAATCAGAAGTTGGGGGAGACAGGCTAAAGCCATAGCGATCATGACTCGTTGGGCCATCCCGCCTGACATCTCATGGGGATAGGAACTGGCGCGAGATTCCGGCTCCGGAATGCCCACCATAGCCAACAATTCCACGGCCCTTTTCTCTGCTTCCTCTTTGCTCACATCTTCATGGATCAACAATACCTCAGACAGTTGATCGCCCACGCGAAATACTGGATTCAGACAACTTTGAGGTTGTTGAAAGATCATAGAAATTTGATTACCCCGGATGTCAACCATTTTGGATTCAGGTAAATCAAGTATATTCTGGTCTTCGAAGATGATCTTTCCCTCGACAATACGGCCTGGCTGACCAACCAGGCGCATAATGGATAGGGACGTGACACTCTTGCCACAACCTGATTCACCTACAAGGCCTAATACTTCGCCCCTTTTAACATTAAGATCAACGCCATCGACGGCACGGACAATGCCTGATTCGGTATAGAAATAAGTTTTAAGTCCTTTGATCTCCAGGATGTTTTCCACAGATCATCCTTGATAACGTATCTTTGGATTTCTAGACATCCGCCATTTTGGGAATCTAGTGCCTCGCGGATTTCTAACCATGATGGCAACAAACTGAAGATGTCTATGTAATACTGATTTCAATTTATTACAGTATCACAAGAAATCGACATTTGATACCCCCAAGGCATTACCATTGTAACTCTGTTGTACTATTTGCCAAACCGGGTTGAGGGGTGGAGACCGGGTTCCTTAATCCTCTGAAATTATATCAATATTGTATAGGTTCCAGAGTTCGGAATCCTGAGTAGGATCGACGATGAAATTCTCCACTTCCGACCGGGTTGCCGCCACTTTTAAATGCATGAACAAAGGGATGATGGGCATCTGATCTGACCAAATTCGGAGGGCTTCCTGGTGGTTTTCTTCAAACTCTGAAGTACCCGGTAGAGCCTCCAGAGCGGCTTCGCAGGCAGTGTCGAACTCCGAGTTTCTGAAACCAGTTACGTTGTTATAGTTGCCGTTCCAGTTATTACTTGGGTTGGGGATCTGGGAAGAGAGGTAGAGGGCACAATTTGGCTCGATGCTCATCAACCAAGAAAAGGCAGCCAGGTCAAATTGGCGGCCAAATAACAGGCCCTCTGGTCCATCGGCAAAGTACTTGTCGGGAAGAAGGTACGACAATTCGATTTCGATCCCACATTCAGCCATATTCTCTTGAAAGATACCAGCCACTTCCTCACTAAGCTCGTTGCCTTTCGCGCCCAGAAGCGTTACTTTGAAAGGCGTTCCACCGGTCTGATCCTCGCGAATTCCATCTCCATCCGCATCAAGAAATCCGGCTGCATCTAACAAATTGTTTGCCGCCTCCACATCATATGGCCAGACAGTCAAATCATCCGGGATTAACGGGTGAAGCGAGGGTATATAAGCATCCATCACCTCAGCCTTTTCAAACAACAGCTCTTCCACCATCCGTTGCCGGTCGGTGCACATGACGATGGCCTGGCGCACGCGAGGGTCTTCGAACCAATCCGGCCGGGTGGTTTTAAATTCGTCTATGGGATTTATACCGAAATCAATATGTTCAAACACCGGTCCAGCCTGAAAGTAAGTCCTTAACAGGCCATTTCTTTCTGCATCGAGCAATAATGAAGATTCGCGGATAGTGAGGCCGTCGTGCGTGCCGATGTCACATTCCCCAGACAATAACTGGGCCGACATCTGGCCGCTGGTAGGAGTAAATAGAAAGCGAATTCGATCCACCCGGGGTAGTTCCTGGTCAGAAAGATAGTAGTTTTCATTCTTGACCAGTGTAAGATGATCTCCGTCCAGCCATTCTTCGACCACGAAGGGACCGTGGCTTAGCGGCATTCGTTTGGCCTCATCGGCCTCCAACAAATCACCGGCCGAGTATTGGCTCCAATAGTGGCGAGGATACGGGGTCCAGATATTGGCGAAATAGTTGGGATCTAAGTTGCCAGGAATACCCTTCCATTCCAGGGTCAATTCGCCCGTCTCCTTATAGCTGGCAGTTTGTTCGATGGGCTTTTTCGGTATGGGTGTCTGGGGATCGGCCGCCAACTCAAAACTAAAGACTGAATCGCCGGCCGTCACCGGCGTTCCGTCAGACCATACCAGGGGTTTCAAGTTGAAATTTACCACTATCTGGGACATAGAAATGGGATCACCTTCAAACTCGACAACTTTGCCAGAAGCATCCTTTACTCTTGCCCCTTCTCTCAGGATAATGACGTCGCCATCGGCGTCCATAACCTTGTCACCTTCCTCGACTGTGACTGGATTGATGGCTGCGTCGCCATCAGCCAGGCTGGGCATCTTTTTTATACCTCTAGCTTGGTATTCATAGGACAAAGTGGTAAACATGGATTCGTAGATCCCTTGTAGCACGTGGTTACTCGCTGAGCTAATTCTCGGTTCACTGTAGGGATACAACGATTCGGGCTCTTGCCCAATGCAGATAACTAACTCTTTTGCTATATTCTCTACCGATAAGGGATCGGGGGTGATCTCTTCAAAACCGGTCTCCCCGGTGATACGGGTGCCCTCTGCTGAAACTGACTCCTCTTCCACACTAGCTAGGGCTGGTGCAGCATTAGTTGGAGTAACTTCAGACGCTTGACCTACTTGATCCGGCCGATTACGGCAAGCGGAGACCAATATGACCACGACTAAAATATTGGTCGCAAAAAGAGACCATCCTCTTCGATTAGACACGGTTATACCTTACTCCTTTTAACTCCTACTTTACTGGGATTGGGCACCATCCTCCACGGCGCTCGATGTGAAGTTGTGGCCACAGCACTAGGTGATTTCGAAGGATCCGAATCAGGTACGTGGCAAATATCGACCATGGAGTGGTCTAAACTTTTGCATTAGGCCTGGAATTATAGAATCAACAAATTGAATGTCAAAAAGGTCGAAAATTTGCTTTTGGTGGGCGGATCTCAAGGAAACACTTATCAAATAGGCCCTTTGTGGGATTTAAACTTCCCCCTTAATCGTCTCGTTTTTACTTGTAGATAACCTCAAGGCGTGGCTGTAGATCGTTGGGACCTTCGCGGCTGGAGAAAATTCGCGTGGCTTCGTCTTCGATAAGCAAACAGAAGCCGTGGTTGTCGGACGGATTGCTCTGCCACGACTTCACTAAATCGGTCATCTCCCAGCTGTATTCCTCTGGTGTCAGTTCGACTTCTGTTTCTATATCAGTTTCTGTCAGGCAGACAGGTTGGCCTTGACTATCCTCCGTCCACTCTTCCGTAGCCGGCCCAATCTTGATCTTGGCATCCTCTCCCACTCCTGCTGTGAGGGACAGGAAAAGGGAGGCTTGCTGGATGTCGGCTCCACCGGGGATGTCGTCCAGATCAAAGCGTAGGGCAGCGACCCCATCCAGGCAAATGAAGGTCAATATACAGGGAATATTGGGGTTTTTCTCGACAATCAATTCCATAGTTTCGCCGAACGTAGGTTCTGGTGTCGCAGTTGGACAGGGTTGATCCTCCAGGCAAAGGATCATGAAGAATGGACGGTTGACCATTGGCCAATAGCGATCGGCCGTGGCCGGGATCTGGACCGTCACCGGTGTTGGCGTGAAAGTCGGTGAAGGGGTCAGCGTGGCGGTTGCGGTAGCTGTTGGTGTGGGGGTATTCGTTGGCGCATCGGTTGGCGGCGGAGTGGCTGTTGGCGGCAGAGTGGCTGTTGGCGGCTGTAAGGGATTACCACCTCCGGCAACCTCAACCCCATCTGTCTGCCCATCATTATCTGTGTCTGGATTAATAGGTGATGTCTTAAATTTATTCACTTCATCTCCATCTAACAAGGTATCGCCGTCGGTATCTTGCTGGTTGGGATTAGTGCCGAATTGATTTACCTCTTGGCCATCATTCAGACCATCTCCATCCGTATCTGGATTATCAGGCTCAGTACCGAGCGTCAGCTCGCGATTGTTGCTGATCCCATCACCATCATTATCACCCTCCGCTTCAGCCGTCATCGCGTCAGCCGTGGCGGTACTTACCGCCGCGCTTTCGAATGCAGCCGTCTCCTGGGCCACAGCCGTGCCCTGGGCTTCATCGGTTTGGACCAAGGCTAAAACCTCGGCCGTCTGGGCTTCGGCCGTTTGTTCGGCCTGACTAGTCCGGCTATTCAAGTAGGCGATTCCAGCGGCGCCAGCAAAACACAGCAGGAATAAGAGGGCAAAGAACAAGGGTATCATCCAGGTGGGGATGATGGGCTTGACATCTAGATGGCCTGCCAATTGCCGGCGATCGGCCACAGAGGTACCCACCGAAACCTCGAAGGGCAGGTTTTTACTGGCCCCGAAGAAAGGCCGCTCCTTCGCCTCCAACTGGATATCTGTGGTTCCCCGCTGGCCCGGACCTAATCGCAGGCGACCCTGTTCACCCTCAAAGCGAATAGCTTCGGCTGGATCGCGGCCGACAATGCTGAAAGCGGCCTCGGCGTTGCCCTCGTTGCGCACCAAGATCCGGCAAACGCCTTTATTCTTTAGCCGTTTGGGGCGCATATCCGTGCTAAAGCGGATGAAAGGCTGGACGGTGACCTGCCCTGACACAGAGGCCGATTCCGTGGCATCGGATGTGGAGCTGACCACCAGACGATACGGATGAGCACCGGCCGTGGCGCTGCTATCCATCGGTGGTTGGATCATGACCGGTATAGTAGCATTGGCACCCGGCATCAATTGGATGGATTCTTGCCCCAAAGTCACCCACGTTTCTGGCAAATCTTGAACTTGGACATCAAAATGGTCGACGGTCATACCTTGGTTGAGTAATTCAACGAGAAGGTCAGCCCGCGCGCCGGGGGCTACATCGACATTGGCCGGCTGGACGACCAGGCTTAATCGCCCACTGCTGCTGTGCACCTGGGTCGCCCCTGGTCCGGTCGCGGCCAGGGCCGTGGCCGCATAGCTACGCCTGGCGGCCGTAGGGCTAATGGGCGCTTGACCCTCGGCTCTCTGAAGCCTCAAGAAGTAAGGGCCAATACGCAAGGCTTGGCCCGGCTCCCATATTTCTGGCAAATCCGGCAGCAAGCGGCTATCTTCCAGGAAGGTGCCATTGGTGCTGCCAGTATCGACCACGGTCCAGTTACCACTTGGAGATCGTTCAATCCTGGCATGTTTTCTGGATACGCCCTCGGCCGACAGGACGATGTCGTTTTCTTCGGTCCGGCCGATGCTATATCTGTCTTTGTCTAAATTTTGAGCTCTTGGTTGTTCATCTTTGCGGGCGATCAGGATCCTGGCCTGGCCTGGCAAGGCAGTGAGATCGTAGCCCATGCGGCTGGGCTCGGCCATCGACTGGGCCGGGATGAGCTGGGTCACCAGGCTGATGACCGTTTGGGCGGGCGCGAAGCGAGTGACGTCGGCGTCGGTCAAGCCGGCCGCGGCCGCTCTCAACCCGGCCGCCATCTCATCGCCTTTTTGGTAGCGCTTGGCCGGATCCTTGGCGATGGACTTTTCGATCACGGCCGCTACCCCTGAGGGGACGCCGGGGCGAATCTCCTGTGGCGAGGGCGGCTCCTCGTTGATGTGCTTTAAGACGGCGTCTGTGGGAGATTTAATGTCAAATGGTAGTTGTCCTGTCGCTAACTGGAAGAGCATGATGCCCAGGGAGTAGAGATCGGACCGGCCGTCCAGGTCTTTGCCCAGGCATTGCTCGGGCGACATGTAGGGCAAAGTGCCCATAAAGGTGCCGGTTCGGGTCTCGACACCCCCTTCCAATAGCTTGGCCAGCCCAAAGTCTGTCACCACGGCCCGGACCGGCAACCCATCCTTGCTGTCGGGCTCGTCTAGGGGCTTGAGTAGCACGTTGTCGGGCTTGATGTCCCGGTGAATGACTCCCTGCCGGTGGGCGTAGGCCAGCGCATCGGCTACCTGGGCCAGCGTGTGCAGCGTTTCGCTGAGCTTGACCACCTGGTTGTTTTCCTGGACGTGCTTGATATATGTGCCCAGGCTGGCGCCGGGCACGAACTCCATCACCATGTAGGACAAATTCGGTTGGTGTCCATAGTTGTAGATATTGACGATGGATGGATGATCGCCCAATCTGGCTGCCGCCTGGGCTTCTTGCAGAAAGCGTCGCTGAAATTCGGGCTGCCTGGCAAAATGGGGATGCATTACTTTCAGTGCCACCGGCCGGGCTAGATTCAAATCGTGAGCTCGATAGACGGCACCCATTCCACCCTCGCCCAAGAGGGAATCTATCCGATAATTTTCAATTTGTCTTCCAACCAGATTGATCATGCAATCCCCTTCCTATTTTCGAGACCTTTCCCGATTTTGCTTAAATAACAGATTGTAGCTTGTATGGGCAGGTTTATTGGCATCGACGATTCGCTCGATGAGCTGGCGGTCGACCTCTTTTTCTGTCACGGGTAGCTTAACTGTGAAAGTGAAAGGATCCTGGTCTTTTTCAAGATCCAATATCTCCGGTTGATGACCGGTATAGATTTCCAGAACCCGCGCCAAAGCCCAGGCGGTGCCACGCCTGGCAAATATCTGATGGGCTTCAATCAGCAATTCCCGCTTCTGTTCCACCGACCAACTCGGATCAAAAGTGATTGAAAACCAATCAGCTAGCCAGGGTAAGAACTCGGGAGGTGCTGTTTTTGGATCCAGATAAAGATCGAAATTGTCTACATTCCATTCAATAGGGGTGAGAACTGATTCAAATATGGCCAGGAAACGGGCCATGAAGTCGGTATGATAAATACCGGGCAGATATTGCAGATAGCGCGTATCGGTGCGCGAGAGGCCCGGCGGTGGTTCACTGAAATCAAAGGGTTGTGTGCCATCCTCTGGGGGAGGCGTTGGGGGCACTGTGGGTGGTTTTACCGGCTCCGGTGGTGGGGGTGCTGGTTCTGGTTCCGGTTCGGGCGGTGAGGGAGCTGGCTCTGGTCTAGGTGGTTCAATTGAAATCTGTTCAAAAGTTAATTCGAAAGGACCGATCTGGATTTTTGCACCACTCGCCAGCGGCGCAGGTGAATTGGCTTCCAGCGGTTTGCCATTCAAACTGGTACCATTGGCGCTACCCAAATCGGTAATTTGACATTCTTGAGCCAGGTATTCAATCTGGGCATGGTTACGCGAGACCATCGGATGGTTTAACCGGATGTCCATTCCATCCTGGCGGCCGATGGTTGTCGTGCCCTCCGTCAGATCAATGGTCTCTTCCGTCTCCGGCCCTTTGACAATGATGCGGCGGATATAATTGTCAGCCATTTTAGAATCCTCTATACGATGGGCTTCGTTAGTGACTCCTAAACAAGCCCTTTCCTTAATTCGGCGATAAATGGCTCATATGCTGTGGTATCCTGCTCTGCGCGAACAAGAGCGCAGTAATCTTGGGCAATTTGACCTTGTTGTTCTCGATTATAGTCTTTATACCGTTTTCCGGCAGCCCAACTATCCATCAATCCAGTCAGACCACCATAATCATAGGCTTTCCGGCCCAATCTGATTTGAACCCACAGACCTTGACCAATATAAACCGACCCAACTCGCTCGTATTGGAATGTATGAGTCAGTTCATGGACCACTAAGGCCAGATTGGTATCGCGGCCTTCCGGCATGTTTATGGTATGCCAGGTGGCAAAAGCCCGGTTTCCATTCAATCTAAATACCGTTTGAAGGATGCCTCCTTGGGCAATCAGTACATTCTGGTAGCGAATGGCCTTGGGTCCGAGAACATCAATGGCAACCATGATTTCATCTTGGGTCAATCGACGGGTCTCAGTTGCCAAGCGTAGGAATACCTGAACGAATTCGGGACCACCAAGGAGATCAAATATGTACCATAATAGGGTATGGAGCCAGAAGTCTGCCAGACTAACATTAGGCGGCATCGCGATCAAAACTCCAATCAGGCGTCCAGTTCGTCGAGGAATTTCCCTAATCATATTCACGAACATCAAATTTTCTCTTACTAAAAGAATTCATCAGATCCAAGTCCTCCACCCCCACGGGGTTTTTTAACAGGCGGCCCAGGTAACGGACGCGCCCCATACCCTGTACCTGGTTCTGGTTTTACAACTCTCACGCCGGTTTGGGCAGCGGTTAGCTTTCGATCGTGATAGATTTTATTAATCTGATTTAAGTATTCGTCTGCCAACTGGTTTCGCTCGGACTCAGATAATTCTTTCAAATCATTCAAAAAACCTGGCAAATTGCTTGTTCTGATCTGTTGGGCTCTCATTTCCGGCTTTAATCGATCATAAATGGCACTGATCTCCCTGGTTGCTGCGCCATGCTCTCCATGGTATTTGGCGATAGCCCGATCACATTGATTTTGAAACTCGCCAGCTCTTCTCCTAATCTCCTTTTGTACTTTGCTCTTGGCGTCCCGGCCAAAGAGTTTCTTGATCTTGGTAACCAACGATTCTCTGAAGACGTAATCGTAGTCCCAGCTATCACCCCCATCCACAACCTGCACTGTTTTCAACACCGGATGTTTTTGTTTAGCCGAAGCGGCCGCTTTTTGGGCGTTTTCCTTCGAAATTGAGCCGTTTTGGGCGTACTTTTTCTCTTCAACCTTGATGGAGTTCACTGCCGCCTGGCGGTCCTTGTCTGTGTATTCTTTTTCCTGTCCCGGCTGATCCTTGCCGCCAACACCCAGCATACGGCCGACCTTTCCCACCAGCGATCTAGCTTTATCCAAGATCCAGTCAATCGCTTGGTTCACTGGAGCCTGTACTTTCTTGATGATGCCCTTAATCTTTTCGCTAAGTCCACCCAACCCGAGCAAGCTGGCCAGAAAACTAATGACAACTGGGATAGCCTTGGCCAGCGATTGCTCGATGAAATTGGCCGCCTGGCCTAATGCGCCACCGGCGATGGCAGTGATGGACTGGATTATCGCCTGTACCAATGACGCAACCTGCTGGCCTTTGGTAACAAACCACATGATGATGTCGTAGATAGCCTTGGCGGCCTTAATGAAGGCGCCAGCCGGACCACCCAAGATGCCCACCAGCCATTGGATACCGGCCTTTATCACTTGCGTGACGATCAGATCTTTGATGGCGTCGAAGATGGTGTCTTTTAACGTGGATAACCTGTCTTTTACGAACTCCCACAGGCCGGCGATACCCTGCTCCTTGAGAGCCTTAAAGACAGTGAAAACTTTTTCCAGGCCGGCTACAATTTTTTCGCCAAATAATTTGACTGCCTTGGCCCGGAGATTTTCCCAGGTCAACCCCAAGACTTGCAAGACCAGGGAGAGGATCCCTTTCAGGTCAAAACTCTCGGGTAAATGAATACCCGCCTCGGCCAGAGCACCAAACAACCAACTCATCAAGCCTTTCTTGAGATGTTTGCCGATATTGCCGACAAAGTTTTGCAGGCCTTTTTTAACCCCACTGATTAAATTACTCAAGAAGCCGATAGGATTCTTGAGGATATCCTTAATGGCGCTAGCCGCCTTTCCCAGGACCGATAGGAACATATCCTTAAGTTTTAAAATGGTCTTGATAACGCCGCCGATTGCG
>Ga0111142_1052_pt1 | contig 24718 bp, 22 predicted proteins | sample DeeMarSeWOR28_12_FD_80398 | JGI IMG/M metagenome (GOLD analysis project Ga0111142, IMG submission 80398) | Anaerolineae bacterium SG8_19 | reverse complement strand
ATGGAGCCTTTTCCGATTTACATCTCGCACGCGCAAGGGCCGTACAAGTGGGACCTCGATGGCAACCAGTTTATCGATTATTGGATGGGCCACGGAGCCCTGTTGTTAGGGCACAACCATCCAGCGGTTGTCCAGGCCGTGACTGACCAAATCACGCGGGGCACTCACTACAGCGCATCGCACGAACTGGAAATTGTCTGGGGCCAATGGGTACAGACGCTAATCCCCTCGGCTGAAAGAGTGCGCTTCGTCAACTCGGGCACTGAAGCGATGATGATGGCCATTCGTCTAGCCAGGGGTTTCACCAAACGACATAAAGTCATACGCTTTGCCGGTCACTTCCACGGTTGGTACGATGCGGTAGAGCTTGGCACGCGGCCTCCCTTCGACGTTCCCACCTCAGTGGGCATCCCCGCTGAGACTTTCGCCTGGGTCAGGTGTCTGCCTCCAAACGACATCCGCGCAGTTGAGCAGGCTCTGGGCGAAGACGATGACGTGGCCTGTGTCTTACTTGAACCGGCGGGCGGCTCCAATGCCACCATCCCCACCCGACCGCAGTTTTTGTCGGCGCTGCGCGACCTGTGCACCGCCCACGATGTCGTCCTTATCTTTGACGAGGTTATCTCCGGCTTCCGCTATGCCCCCGGTGGTGCTCAGGCCTACTTTGGCGTGGTTCCTGACCTGACCGCTCTGGCCAAAATCTTGGGCGGCGGCCTGCCCGGAGGAGCTGTCGCTGGTCGAGCCGACATTATGGACTTGCTCGACCTTTCAGGCGATCCCCATAGCAACCGCTATCAAAGATTTAGACATCCTGGCACATTTAACGCCAACCCACTCAGCGCAGCCGCTGGCATAGCCACGCTTGAGATCGCTGCTACAGGTGCACCGCAGGACTGGGTTGCCCATCTGACTCTCAAACTGATCCAGGGTATGAACGATGTTTTGAGAGCGACGCACGTATCTGGTTGCATCTACGGTGATCGAGGCGGGTTTCACCTGCTGGTTGGCCAGAAAGACTTTCATCCCGATAATGTGGAACATCAAATTGCCCAAGCCGATCCGGAACGACTTTCGAGAGGCATGGGACGGCTAGCGCCGCTGGTCAGAGCTGCGTTCCAACTGGAAGGGATTGACCCCTCAGGGACGTCTGGACGTTTGTCAGCCGCACATACCGAGGCCGATATCGAGCAAACCTTGGCCAGTTTCGAACGCGCGCTGGCCAGACTCAAGAGCTGGGAGCTGGTGTGAGGCTGCACGCAACAAGGGACATCAGGTAGCCCACATAGATCAGTTGGTGAACCCCTTAAGAATAATTGGAAAATAGGACGTCAGATCGAGGTCAGGAGCATTCGCGTCTGCCAGCCGGCGGATCGTCCCATCGGCGTAGCTGACGACGTATAGCTCACCGTCTTCATCTTCGCCAAAGGCGCTGATGTTCAAGGCAGTATCCAGCTCTAACTCCGGCTTTGACCAGGTATCAGGACTGGTGCCTGTCTTCATCATGCTCCAGATCTTGCCCTCTACGTAGTCGGCGAAGAAGTAGCGCCCGACCAGAGCGGGGTAGCGCGTCCCTCGATAGACAAATCCACCCGTTACTGATCGACCTTCCGTGTGAGGATACTCAGCGATGGGATCGGTCAAGCCGGCCAGATAGGTGGGGTCATCGCAGGGCGGGCTGGAGGTGTACGTATGGGCCCCTTCTCGGCACCGCCAGCCAAAATTTAGCCCCCCTGGCGTGCCGGCGGCTTGATAGCTAATCTCCTCCCAGTCACCTTGTCCGACATCACCGATGTATAGATCACCTGTGGCACGATCGAAACTGAAGCGCCAGGGGTTTCGCAGACCAATAGCCCAGATCTCGTCGGCGCCGACAGCGTCGACGTAAGGGTTGTCCGGGGGATTGGTATATGGCTCCCCACCGTCTACGTCGATGCGCAGCATAGCACCCAGCAAGGTGTTCTTGTCCTGCCCATTGCCCTGGGGATCACCTCCGCTGCCCCCATCACCCATGCCGATGTAGAGATAGCCATCTGGGCCAAAGAGGAGTTGACCGCCATTGTGATTGGCATAGGGCTGAGCCACAGTCAGTAAGGTTGAGGCGCTGTTGGGATTGGCTCTATTTGGATCTGACGAGACGGAGTAGCGGGCAACGACCGTCGCGCCATCGCTAATCCGAGTATAGTTCACGTAGAGGAAGCCATTGCGCTCATAATCAGGATGAAAGGCCAGTCCCAGCAAACCCCTTTCGCGGCAGCAAGTGATCCCGGCAGAAATGTCCAAGAAGGGTGTGGCCAGGACTTGCCCGCCCTGAACAATTTTGATAGCCCCGGTCTGCTCCACAACGAAAAGCCGCCGAGTGCCGTCGCCAGCGTGGGTCACCTGCACCGGCTGGGTGAATCCCGACGCAATGACCTCGCCGATGGCGACATCCACGTTGTTCTGGGTATATGGGATGGCTGAGCTGTTGGCCATAGGCGGCCGATCCTCAGCGATCATCCCTGACGTAACAAAAACGATCAAGGCCAGGCTCACGAAAGCTATTAGTCTAGTCACAGTACGCATACGATCCCCTGTAATTCACTTCTGAAGTTTTCACAGGAATACATCGCCACTCCTGATCTTACATCTCCTACAATGGAGATGGGAGTGTAGTATATCACGTTTCCCGCCTTCGTTCAATCATACGATTCTCCTAACTTCTCCTCAAGGGTCTGTCCCAGATTCTGGGAAGACCGGGGAGAATTGGGGGGACACCCCCCACGCCCCCCGGCTGCGGCACTGTGCGTCCAAGAATTTGGGACGCTTCTCGCCTCAATTCCTGTTTGACAAATGCACAAATCGGCGGTATAATATATGAGGTATGACCACAGCGTGGTCTCCGTCTCTGTACCCCACGGGTCCTCGCTTCTTCGTTTTGTGGATAGCCACGCAAAGCCTCACTGGCCACGCGGAATCTCTGCGACGACGGAGAGGATGTTGTTTCGGTGCTGATCAGGCTACGTTCCTCGGGCGGCCCATACATAGTCAATCACCATATCTTCCCCTTCTATCACCCAAACCCCGTGTCCGGAGGGTTTGCAGGACAAGGCCAGTCCTGCACGACGCAACTTTGCAGGTCCATAAGCATTTTCGATGTCTTTGAGACTTGCAAGTCGCTCAGAAGTAATCTGTCTTTCGTCCTTCAATCTCTACGCATAAGGAAAACTCCAAATGAAAACCATTCTATGCTACGGTGACTCGAACACATGGGGCTATATGCCCGGCACGGGAGAACGATTCCCCGCGGACATGCGCTGGACGGGTGTTCTCCAGAGGGAACTCAGTGATGACTACCAGATCATCGAAGAGGGGTTGAATGGAAGAACCATTGTATGGGACGATCCGATTGAGGGATACAAGAACGGCAAAGACTATCTGATCCCCTGTCTGGAATCTCATCGGCCAATCGATGCGGTAGTGATGATGCTGGGCACAAATGAATTGAAATTGCGTTTCTCCCTATCTGCCTATGATATTGCCGAAGGTGTTCGTGTTCTGGTAGACATCGTGCAAAATAGCGAGGCAGGTCCTGACGGCTGCTCGCCCGGACTCCTATTGGTGGCCCCGCCTCCCGTGGCGAAACTCACCGAGTATGCCGAGATGTTTGAAGGGGCTGAGGCCAAGTCGAGAAGATTCGGCGAGCACTACAGGCGGATCGCAGACGAGGAGGGGTGTGACTTTTTTGACACCTCGGGGCTGATCGTCTCGAGTGATATTGATGGCATACACCTGGAAGAGGGTGAACATCAGAAGTTAGGAAAGGCTGTGGCTAAGGTGATAAGAAAGATCATGAGCTGATTGCCAGCACCTCGCCACACGGATTATGCCTGCCAGTCCCTATGAGGGGCACGTCCCCATGAGAGGCAGGTCCTTTGAGGGAATATGAAGAGGATCGTCCCCGTCAGAGCCGAATGCGGCTTGTCGATATCACTGTGCTGGGGCACTAGGAGATCAGAGTCTTTGGACGGCGTCAAGCATTTCAACACCATTCGCCCAATCATTCCAAGCTCTTAAGATGGTGCACTATCTACCAAAGGAGGTTCTACGATGGAGATAAGCAAGGAAACACTGCTAGAGATGTATCGCAGGATGGTTCGTATCCGGGAATTCGAGCTGGCCTCGATTGATCTCTTCAAGAGAGGCCAGGTGAAGGGCGCGGTGCACCCCTATATCGGCCAGGAGGCCTCAGGGGTGGGCATCTGCATGGCCCTGCGCCAGGACGACTTGATTGCTGGCACTCACCGCAGTCACGGTCACAACATCGCCAAAGGAGCGAGGTCCGACCGCATGATGGCCGAGATTCTAGGTAAGGAGACCGGCTATTGCAAGGGGCGTGGCGGCTCTATGCACATCGCAGCCTTTGAGACCGGCAGCCTGGGCGCTCTGGCTGTGGTAGGGTCCGGAATCCCGCTCGCCGTCGGGGCAGCGCTGGCCTTCAAGATGCGGGGCGAGGACCGGGTGGCAGTGCCTTTCACCGGCGACGCTGGATCCAACACCGGCAACTGGCACGAAGGGCTCAACATGGCCTCGATCTGGGACCTGCCAGTGGTCTTTGCCTTGGAGAACAACCACTATGGTGTTTCAACCAACATCGCGTATTCGACCAACGTCGACGACCTGTCCGCTCGTGCCCAGAGCTATGGCATTCCAGGTGTCCGAGTTGATGGTTTTGATGTGGTAGCCGTATACGAGGCAGCTACGGAAGCGGTCGAGCGAGCGCGCCGTGGAGAAGGACCGACTCTGTTGGTGACCGAGGCCTACCGATTTGAAGGACACTACGCTGGTGAGCCGGAAGTCTATCGCGAACGCTCTGAAGTTGACGAGTGGCGCAAGAAGGACCCCATTCCACATTTCCGGGGGGAACTCATCAAGAGTGAAGCAGTAGGCCAGGCGGAACTGGATGCGATTGACGCGGAAATCAAGCAGGAAATGGTGGAAGCAGTGCAGTTCGCCCAGGAGAGTCCCCAGCCGGATCCGTCCACTGCACTGGACTACATCTATGCATAGAGGGTATAGGTAAGCATCCTCTGGACAGGAGAAAAAGACAATGGCTAAAAAAGAAATAGACGCAACTTCTCTGGGAGCAGTCGCGGCTGCTATGCCGTCCGACTTGATCGTTCAGGTGCAGGAGGGCGTACCCGCCCGAGAATTATCGTACCAGGAGGCAATTCGCGAGGCGCTGCGCGAAGAGATGCTGCGCGACGAGAGCGTATTCTTGCTGGGTGAGGATATCGGCGTGCACGGTGGAGCCTTTGGCGTGACCCGAACGTTGTTTGACCAATTTGGCCCGGACCGGGTTCGAAACACGCCCATTTCAGAGAACACCATCGCTGGAGCGGCCGCTGGAGCGGCCCTAGTTGGCATGCGCCCGGTGGCCGAGCTTATGTTTGTTGACTTCTCCGGCCTGGCCATGGACCAGATTTGTAACCAGGCGGCCAAGCTGCGCCTGATGACCGGCGGGCAATGCAAGGTACCTATGGTGGTCCGTATGCCTCAAGGAGGTGGCGCCGGCAAGAGCACAGCTGCTCAGCACTCCCAGAGTCTGGAAGTGTGGTATGCCCACATTCCGGGCCTGAAAGTCGTCCACCCTTCGACGCCCTACGATGCCAAGGGTTTGATGAAGGCCGCCATTCGCGACGACAACCCGGTCATCTTCCTGGAGCACAAGTTCCTGTACTCGTTCCGCGGGCTGGTGCCGGAGGAGGACTACGTGTTGCCCTTGAGCAAGTGCGACATCAAGCGCGAGGGAAGCGATGTGACAGTGGTTGCTTCGGGCTATATGGTCTGGCACGCCATGATGGCAGCCAGGATGCTGGTCGACGAAGGGATCAGCGTAGAGGTGATAGACGTACACACTATCAGCCCCCTGGATGAGGATACCATCGGGGAATCAGTACGCAAGACCGGGCGGGCCGTCCTGGTGGCAGAAGCCTGTCGTTCCTATGGGCCGACCGGCGAGTGGGGCATGGTGGTAATAGAACAGGCCTTCGACTATCTACAGGCGCCCATCGTGCGCGTCACCGGGCGCAACTCGCCAGTCCCCTTCGCGGATAGCATCGAGAATGGCCAATGGCCCGACACGAGCGACGTGATCAGCGCCATTCACACGGTGATGGAGTAGCAAGATATCGGGTTCAAGCCCCTTAGAGTTGTCCTAACCTTGGGGTCTGCCCATGGAGCTAGGTGCGAGGTAGCCCTGTGATCAAGATTGCCGCGATGATTGGCGCTCCAGACCTGGAACAAGAGACTCTCGCCATCTACAGTGGCCAGTTGGCCACAGCCTTTGCGAAGGTGGCAAAGCTGGGATACGACGGCGTCGAGTTAATGACGAAAGATCCGACGCAACTCGACGGCGTGAAGATACGACGCTGGCTGGGTGAAAATCAACTGAAGCTGGTGGGTCTGTGCACTGGACACGTCTATGGTGAAGACAAGCTCGGCCTGGTTGGGCCAGATCCCGAGGTGTGCGGACAGGCCATGGCCCGCTTGAAGTCGTTTGTCGATTTTGCCGCTCCTTTTGGTGAGGGTACGCTGGTCAACATTGGCCGCTCGCGAGGACCAGGCTACGCGAATGAACCAACACGCAGTCTGGCATACATGGCGGAGGCATTTGGCGAGTTGGCGGACTACGCGCTGCCGCACGGGGTGCGACTGGTGCTTGAGCCGATCAATGTTCATCAGGCCACCTACATCCACACCAGCCAGGATGGCATCGCCATGGTCAAAAGGGTGGGCCGCCGCAACTTCGGCCTGATGCTCGACGTGTACCACATGAATATCGAAGACGTTGATATCTATGATAGCTTTCGAGAGGCGGGCGAGCTCTGCTGGTTCGTCCACTTTGCCGATAACAATCGAAAGTGGCCAGGCAGTGCCCATCTTGACTTTAAACAGATCGTCAGGGTTCTCAACCAAATCGGCTACGACGGGTACATATCTATGGAAATCCTACCCTGGCCCGACCCGGATACGGCAGCCAAGTCGTCAATCGAGTTCTTGCGCCAATACATCCCAGATTAGGAAGCACTCCAAGGAGAATGCCTGTGGCTGAAATGACTCCACGAGAACGAGTGTGGGCTGCCGTGAGTCACCAAGAGCCGGATCGAGTTCCACTGGACATCGGAGGTGGTTCCAGCACGAGTATTGTCGTAGAAGGATACGAGAGGCTTAAAGAACGTTGGAGGGTACCGGGAGAAACCAAGATCATGAACAAGATCTTCCGCGTTGCCCGTCTGGATGAGAAGGTTATGCAGCGATTGGGTAGCGACTGCCGACCGCTGGGAATCAAACCTGCGGCAAATTGGACGCCACCGCCAACAGAACCAGGCACCTTCATCGATATGTGGGGTATCACCTGGCGGCAAGCATTCTATGGGGATGGATGCTACTATTGGGAACTGGCTCGCAGCCCGCTGGCCGAGGCAAGCTTAGAAGATATAGAAAGCTATCCATGGCCCGACCTATCGGACCCTGGTTTCACCGCCGGTCTGGCCGAGGAAGCCAAAGCGCTGTACGAAGAGACTGACTATGCCATTATGGCAGACGGCGGTTTCAAGAGCTTCTGGGAGCTCGGGTATATGCTGCGTGGGTTCGAGCAATCGTTAATAGACCTGGCGTTGGACCCGGCGTTTGTATCTGCGCTCATGTCCGAGCTGCTGGCAATCAACAGGACTATGACCGGCCGCTTCCTCGATATCGTGGGACCCCACATTCAGGTGTTCCGCACGGGGGATGACCTGGCAACCCAGCGGGGGCCTTTGATGTCGCCTCAGACCTTTAGGACCCTGATCAAGCCGTACTACAGAGAGTACTTCGACTTCGTCAGGTCCAAGACTGATGCCAAGATCTTCTTCCACAGCTGCGGAAATGCTGTCGAAATCATCGACGACCTGATCGAGGTCGGTGTGGATATCATCAACCCAGTCCAGGTTTCGGCAATGGGTGATACGTCACAGCTACAGGCCAGGTTTGGAGCCAGAGTCACGTTCTGGGGAGCGATCGACACGCAGCGCGTTTTGCCTCACGGTACAGTTGAGGAGGTGGGGGACGAAGTACGGAGGCGCATCCACGACTTGGCTCCTGGTGGCGGGTACGTCGTGGCTCCTGTTCACAACATCCAACCCGATGTACCGCCCGAGAACATTGTGGCAATGGCTGAAGCAACTCGAAAACATGGGACCTATCCATTGTCCATATAGTTTAACGACTCTAAGAGCAAGGCACTGGAGGAATCAATGGCAGTTGAAGTTTTTATGCCGAAAATGTCAGACCACATGGAAGTCGGTGAGATCGTCCGATGGTTGGTGAAAGAAGGGGATCAGGTAGAAGCCGGTCAGGTCATTATGGAAGTGATGACCGACAAAGTCGTGGCTGACTTAGAAGCGTCAGCATCTGGAGTGCTAAAGGGCATCCGCACGGGTGCAGTGGAGGGTGCTATCGTCCCGGTGGGTGAGACGTTTGCCTTCATCGCCGAACCGGATGAGAAGGTGCCCTCCTTACCCCCGCTGGCTCCCCCCGAGGGCAAGGAGGCAAAAGAAGAAGCCGCACCCTCGTCCGTTCCTGTCCCGCTTGAACCTGTCCCATCCCGGGCTCCAGGGCAGGCGAGCGAAGCCGAGGGATCTGCCCTAAGCACGGAATCGGGCCCGGTACGGGCGACACCGGTAGCCCGCCGCTTGGCCAAGGACCTGGGCGTGGATCTGTCACAGGTGAAAGGGTCTGGACCCGGTGGCAGAATCAAAGATGAAGACGTGCGAGCCTTTGCCGAAACTCAGAAAGCGACGCCACCCGCAGCGCTAAAGGCCGTGCGAGCCTCACCGGTAGCGCGGCGTGTGGCGCGGGAATTAGGAGTTGATATCACCCAGGTCAAGGGCACCGGCCCCGAGGGAAGGATCAAGGAAGAGGACGTGCGCGCCTACGCCGAAGCCTTATCAGCGCCGCTGCCCGACCAAGCTGAGGTTGAAGATATCGAATGGCTGGACCTCAATCCAATCCAGCGACTGACGGGCCAGCGGATGTTGGAGAGCATTCAAACTGCGCCCCAGTTTGTCCTCAACGTCAACGTCGATGTGACTAATCTGCTCTGGCTGCGCGAGGCACTGATGGAACGGACCGTGGCCGAAACGGGAGAGCGCCTGTCGATCACCGCGATTCTGGTCAAGATCGTAGCGGCAACTCTGAAGGAATTCCCCCAGGCGAACGCATCCTTCGAGAACGGGCGAATTAAATTGCACCCCCGTGTCAACGTGGGTGTGGCTATAGGGACCGACGACGGACTGGTAGTGCCGGTGATCAAGGGCGCCAGCCAAAAGACACTGGCACAGGTCACCCAAGAGCTAAAAGCTTTTCAGGCGAAAGCCCAACACATGCGTTTTACCACCGAAGATCTGTCGGGAGGCACCTTCACGATTTCCAACCTGGGTATGTACGGCATCGATCGCTTCACCGCCATTATCAATCCCCCAGAAAGCGCCATTCTGGCCGTGGGCCAAACGGTCAAGACGCCGATTGGCATGCCGGATGACACCATTGCCCTCCGGCCCATGATGAGTCTGACACTGACGATCGACCACCGCAGCATGGACGGTGTTGGAGGGGCTAAATTCCTGGGCGGAATCAAGGAGAGAATCGAGAAACCTTATTTCTTACTCTAGTACCCCTTGAGGATGATTTTGATATACCAAAGTTCGTACCCATGTGGGCTTTATATAGTTTATCAAAACCAATTTGATGGGGCACTAGTGCCCTGTCACAGTGATTTCGATAAGCTACATCCGGCCCTCACGGGCGCGGTCCTCATAATATTCCCTCATAAGGACCAGCCCCTTGTAGGGACCTACACGCATAATACTTGTGATGGGGTACAAGCAAGCTTGAAGTCCACACTTCCAACCATTAAAGGAGGACCTTGATGAGACTTGAAGGCAAAGTAGCCATAATCACCGGTGGCGGCTCTGGGATTGGGCGAGCCACAGCCCAACTGTTTGCTCAAGAGGGAGCCAAAGTGGTGGTGGCCGATTACAAGCCCGAAAGCGGGCGTGAAGCCGTCCAAGCTATCAAAGATGCCGGGGGTGACGCCCTGTTTGTTGAGGTGGACGTTTCCAACCCGGCTCAGGTACAACACTTAGTCCAGACTGCTTTGGATGCATACGGCGGTGTAGACATCCTGTTTAACAACGCTGGCGTGCTCCTCTTTGGCACCATTCTCGAAACTCAAGAGGAAGCCTGGAACCGGTTGATGTCCATCAATCTCAACGGCGTCTACCTTTGCAGCAAGGCAGTGATCCCACATATGATCAAGCGCGGCGGCGGCTCCATTATCAACACCTCCTCGTCAACTGGGGCGCACGACGTCGCTCCCAATATCGCTGCTTACGTGACCTCCAAAGGGGGCGTGACTTTGCTGACCAGAGCTATGGCGGTAGACCACGCCAAAGACAAAGTTCGTGTGAATGCCATTGCGCCTGGCCCGACCGATACCCCGATGCTCAGGGACAACATGTCGCAGGAAGAACTGGACGCCTTTGCATCCACCTTCCCTATGAAACGCCTCGGCCGACCAGAGGAACTGGCTTACGCGGCACTGTTTCTGGCCTCCGACGAGGCTTCCTTTGTGACTGGAGCGATCCTGGCAGTGGATGGTGGGCAAACCGCACAGGTGTGAGGCACTAGCCGCCCCCACAGGACATCGGGGTAGGTTCCCAGGAGAGGCATATGGACAACGAGAGTATGTTTCGTAACGTGGGCGTTCAGGGTGGGCTGGTTGATCGCGTGGTCAACGAGATACAAAGAGTGATCGTGAGCGGCGAACTTGAACCGGGCATGAAACTGCTCCCGGAGAGGGAATTGGCCGACGAACTGGGGGTAAGCCGCACTGTGGTTCGGGAAGCTGTTCGCATCCTAGTAGCCAAGGGACTACTGGAGACCAAGCCAGGGGTAGGGACGATTGTACGCCAGGTGACCAGCGACCAGATCGTCGAACCACTCAGCCTCTTGCTACAGACCCAAAAAGGGGGCGTCTCGATAGAACACCTGCATCAGGTGCGCCGCATGCTAGAGGTAGAGATTGCTGGGTTGGCGGCCATCCAGGCAACCGAAGAAGACATCAAGGAGTTGAGCGAGCTTCTAACGGAGATGGAGTCGGTCACGGACATCCCAGAAGCGTTTGCGGCCAAAGATGCTGACTTCCATCAAGGACTAGCCAGGACCACATACAACCCTCTGCTGATCATCTTGCTGGACTCTATCCGAGATCTGATGCAAGAGGTACGCCTCATGGTGACTCGGCATCCAGACCTTCGCAGAAGAGTGATGCCCGATCACCGCAGGATTCTGGAGCGTGTCGCGACCAGAGATCCAGAGGGCGCTCGCCAGGCTATGGAAGACCACCTTGAGCACGCTAGGAGATTCCAAGAGGAACTTCTGAAAGCACAAGCTCACGACAAACCACTTGAAGTCGTGACATCTTGAAGAAAGGAGGATGATCAAATGCATTTCACATCAGGCCTTAGTGTACCGGAGGGCCCGGTGCTGCTGCCGGACGGAAGCTTTCTGTGCGTCGAAATGGGGCCCGACCGCGGTTGTGTGACGCACATCAGCGCGGATGGCCAGTCAAAGCGAATAATAGCCAAAACCGGACGACCGAACGGTCTGGCTTTGGACAAGGAGGGTAACATCTGGGTAGCTGAGTCAATGAAGCCGGCGCCCTGCCTGATTCGGATGACGATGGACGGTGAGAAAGAAGTGTTCTTGACCGAGTGCGACGGGGAGAAGTTCCTATTCCCCAATGATCTGGCCTTTGGCCCAGACGGTGCCCTGTATATGACCGACTCGGGGATAAAGTTTGAGGACTTTGCGCCGGGTGGAAAGATCCGTCCAGACTGGGAAACCGTGCCCATCGATGGGCGTGTCTATAAGATCGACGTGCACACTAAGAGGATCAGAAAACTGGTCAGCGGGATACGCTTCACCAATGGCATCGCCTTTGGCCCTAGTGACAACCTGTACGTCAACGAGACATTGACCGGGATGATCTATCGGTACGAATGGAGAGATGGAGAAGTTGGCCCTCAAGAGGATTTCGGCACCGTGAATGACCCAGGGGGGCCAGAGGGGCTGAAAGGCCCTGACGGGATGAAGTTTGGCGCCAACGGACATCTTTACGTGACCGTGATAATTCAAGGAGACGTCACTGTGCTGGGGCCGGAGGGATCGGTGGTGCACCGGATCAAAACCGAGGGGAACTTCCCGACCAATCTCTGCTTCGGCCCGCCAGGCTCCAAGAAGATTTACGTCACCGAAGATGAGAAAGGAACGATGGAAGTTTTCGACGTGGATACCGACGGCCTGCCCCTTTACACGGGTGAAGTGAAGAAGTAAGAGGCGAACTCGTTGATTTAACGAGCTCGATAAGCGGCTTCCACTGCACCTGCTGCACATCCTCCTGGAAGCTGGCAGCATCCGGGAGGGTAGAAAGTTCTTTTGGGGAATACATTTCGAAAGGGGGGGCCATGCCTGATCTGAAATTTGCCGTGATGGGAACGGGGTTCTGGTCAAACTACCAGATTCCGGCCTGGTTCGAAGTAGGTGGCATAGAGCTAGTGGCGGTCTACAACCGCACCCTCTCCAAGGCGGAGAAGGTTGCGGAGAAGTTTAGTATTCCCCGTGTCTATGGCGATCCAGAACAATTGTTCCAAAAAGAGGAACTCGACTTCGTTGACATCATCACTGAAATCCCCGCGCATGCTCCCTTTGTTTTGCTTGCAGCCAAACACAATGTGCCGGTGATTTGCCAGAAGCCAATGGCACCCGACTATGAGACAGCCCAGAACATGGTCCAGGCCTGCAAAGAAGCGGGCGTCCCCTTCTTCATCCATGAGAACTTTCGCTATCAAACACCGCTCAGAGCTCTCAAGGGGGTACTGGAAGAGGGCCATATCGGTGACCCGGTGCGAGCCCGCATCCAGTTTGTGCATGGTATGGAGGATTTCGTCTGGGAGAACCAACCCCTGCTGAAAACACTGGAGCGCTTCGCTCTGATGGATCTTGGCAGTCACCTTCTAGACCTGGCGCGCTTCTACTTTGGTGAACCACAAAGTCTATACAGCCAGCATTTTCAGATCCGAGGAGATATTGCCGGAGAAGACGCAGCATCGGTGATGCTCAAGATTGGCGATATGCTCTGCACGTGCGAGATTAGCTACTCCACTAAGACCGAATGGAAACACTTTCCCGAAACTTTCGTCTATATCGAGGGCAAGAAAGGCACAATCGAACTGGGTCCCAACTATTACATCCACGTTACCACAAACGAAGGGACGCACATGCGCCGCTATGCACCACCACGCTACGATTGGTGCGATCCTGAATATAATGTCGCTCACGCAAGCATGGTGCCCATTCAGCAGGATTTCTTGAGAGCATTCAGAACAGGCGAGCCTCCCGAGACCACCGGTGAAGATAACTTGAAGACGATGCGCCTGGTGTTTGCCGCCTACGAGTCAGCCAGGCGCAATCAAGTGATCACATTCGACTGAAGACGGCTGAAACCGAGTTGAACTGGCCTTTGGACTGATACACGTCTGGTCTGGAGTTAATGTGGAGTCAGCTCAATTGAGGGGGCTGAATGGCTGACAAAAAGAATATAAAAGTAGATGCCAGGCTGTGCCGCGATTGCCAGGCGTGCGTACTAGCTTGCTCCCTTCATCATGAAAGAGAATGCAACCTGGAACTGGCCCGACTGGTGGTCAGCAAGGATATGGCCAGGTACGAGTTTGACATCGTGATCTGCCAACACTGCGATGAACCCGATTGTATAGTGGCTTGTCCCAGTGATGCGATGATACTCGACAAACGGGGTGTGGTCATTATCCTAGACGATGAGTGCAATCGCTGTGGTTCCTGCGCGGCCAGTTGTCCTCACGACGCCATTTTCTACAACGAGGCCCAAGACCGATACATCAAGTGTGACCTATGCGCTGGCCGCGAGCAAGGACCCCTGTGTGTCGAACTCTGTCCGGTCGAGGCATTGACCTTCGTTCAGGCAGAGGAGCCGGTCGAGCTGGAGGTGTGACGTGCCGTTCGGAGGGCGAGCCATGGCCAGTCGCATCGCATGGGATGAGATCCCGGCTGGCACCACTCCCTATGATCCCGAGAACCGGGTAATCGTTGCCACCGGGCCACTGACAGGCACTCTGGCGCCCACGACTGGCCGCACAGTGATGACCAGCATCTCGCCTCGCATTTACCCTAGGCCCTGGTATACCCACTCGACGCTGGGCGGTTGGTTTGGGCCGGAGATGAAGTACGCTGGTTACGACGCCATCGTCATACACGGCCGAGCAAGCTGCCCGGTTTACCTTGAGATCCAAGACGAAAAGGTGCGGCTGGTGGATGCTCAAGACTTGTGGGGCCTTGACGCCCGAGAGACACAGTTGACGCTCAAAGGACGTATGGGCTCGCAAGGCTCGAAAATCCAGGTGCTGACCATCGGACCGGCGGGTGAAAACCTGGTTCGTTTCTCCTCCGTCCAACATGCAGAGGAGAACGCCGCAGCGCATAGCGGCTTTGGCGCCGTGTGGGGCAGCAAGAACCTGAAGGCAATCGCAGTTCGGGGAACCGGAGGTGTGTCCGTAGCCGACCCCGATGCTTTGCTGCGCGAGGTGCTCAAAGAAGAAGGCGACAGGTATTCACTTTTCATAACCTGCCTGTTTGAAGACGGGGCAAAGAAGAAGCGGCCGGTTTGCAGCCAGGCCTGCATTTTCAACTGCCTGGTCAGCAACTATGGTCATACAGTGGACGGTCGTCGCGTACCGGGCCAGTGTGTTGGCGGCGTGGCCTGGATGAGCGAAGACTTCATGAAGCATACCCAATATAGCGGGGGCGGCGTTGAGATACCCCCCAGCAAGAACTTTGGGCTCTGCGAGGAAACATCGTTGCACGAACTCTGCAATAGCCTCGGCTTGGACCTGTGGTTCCGCGTAGTGATGCAGCCATGGTTCATCCGCTGCAAGCAACTTGGTATCCACCAAATCAGGGGGCATCCCATCGAGCCTAACGACCTTTTCTGGTTTGAGGATTTTATGCATAGATTGGCCAGGCGCGAGGGCCTGGGCGCCATCTTCGCCGACGATCTGGTTAGGGCTATGGACGAACTGGAAGGTGAATTGCCCGAAGAATTAATCCACCTGGGCCGCGAACTGGAGTTCGACTTCGGCTTCCCCGCGCATCGCGAGGGACGCTTCTGGGACGAGGAACCCCTGCCCTTCTGGGTTATCTCGGCCATGATGCACGCCAGCACCAGCCGCGATCCGACGATCGGCGCCCATCATAGCTCGCTGCTATTAGCAGAGTTCCTGATGGTCGACCGGGACGTGGCGCTCCAACAGTTTCGCATCCTGTCGCAACAGATCTGGGGGTATCCAGATGCTCTGGAACCCACCTTCGAAAACAAGGCACCGGTGGCTATCTGGAGCCAGCACCAGCATATGCTCATCGACTCCTTGCCCCTATGTGACTTCGCTTTCCCCCAATTGGTACGCCCCATAGACACTCTGGAAACCTGGCGCAAGACGGAGCACATCGTCGGCGACCTAGACCTCGACCTGCGGCTGTTTGCCGCAGTAACCGGCCGGGAAAAGAATCACCAGGAAATGGAAAGGGTTGCCGAACGTGCTTTTACGCTGGAACGAGCGATGCTAGCCCGAGCCGGGCGTGATCGAAAAATGGAAGAAGCTGTGCTGGCCCCGCACTTCAAACTGCCCTGCCGGGCTGATGGCACTCTGATCGATGAAGCGGGTTTCGCTGGGTTGTTGGATGAGTACTATTCCGCCCGGGGCTGGGATCTCGAGTTGGGATGGCCACAGACCGATCAATTGAAGGCACTGGGCCTGAACGACGTGATCCCTGAACTAGATGGGTATCGTCAAAATCAATAGAGGACACCAACAAGAGGATATACCACCGTGAGTCTGGAAATCATCTACGAAGCAGTCCTGAACGGCGACGCGAAGAAGACGGAAGCCGAAGTCACCGCTGCCTTGGAAGCCAACACCCCTCCAGGCGACATCCTGCACAAAGCCTGCATCCCGGCCATGGGAGAGGTGGGACGTCTCTTCGAAGAAGGCGAGAAGTTTGTGCCCGAAATGCTGATCTCCGCCCGGGCTATGCAAGCCGCGATGAATCTTCTGAGGCCACACCTGGCGGAGGGGGACGTGAGTGTGGCAGGCACAGTTGTGATTGGCACAGTGGCCGGTGACCTGCACGACATCGGGAAGAACCTGGTGGGCATGATGCTGGAAGGCTCCGGTTTCGACGTGATCGACCTGGGCACAGATGTGTCCCCGCAGCGATTCGTGGACACTGTCAAAGAACAAAAGCCCAACCTGATCGGCATGTCAGCCTTGCTGACCACGACCATGCCGTCTATGGGAGCCACCATCGAAGCGCTGAAAGAAGCGGGAGTACGTGAACAGGTCAAAGTTATGATTGGTGGCGCGCCTATCGCTCAGGATTTTGCCGACAAGATCGGAGCAGACGGCTTTGCGCCGGATGCCAGTAGCGCCGCTCGTAAGGCGAAGCAACTCCTAGGTGTCGCCTGACCGCTTCGACCAGCCCTATGAAACGGCCCTCAGGTAGGGCTCGCCGGTGTCTCACCTATTGAGACCAAGTACTCACTGTACTGATCAATGAGCTGGTTGATCCCATCACGGACGTCGGTGTATTCGAGCTCATAGCCGAGCTGCTCAAGCGTGGGCTTCATATGGGGAGGTGTTCTCCCAATTGCCCCTGGTCTGCCCAGGTTCTGGGTCAGGACGCAGGGCCCGTGCAAAGTCGCTTGACAAACCCACCAATGTGTGACCCTCGCGCTCTAGCCAGGTCCGTGACCTGGCGGAATCCTACGGTTTGACACGCAGGTCACCCTGGCCCGCAGGCCGCAGCCAGGACGGGCGGACCTGCTGGGAGCGTTTCTCGACTTTGCACGAGCCGTGGGTCAGGACGCGGAAATATTGACAAACACCAGAACCTGCGGTATAATATATGAGGTATGACCACAGACTGGTCTCTGCATATGTAACCCCACGGTTCCTCGGCTGCAGCCTGATCTGCTCCTCAACCATATGGGCAACGCGTGCAGGCTGCGCATTTGTCTGTCTAACTATATCACACCTCTGCGACGGTGGAGAGAGCGACATGCCAATGCCGATCAGGTTAGCTTGCTTCCCCTCTCTATACTCCGATGCCTGGTTGGGCCACGTAGCAGTTCTGCCTCAGATTCTTATCACCCTCTCCAGTCACTTAGTGCACGTAGATCTGATTTCCATAGCTGCACAATGATTAAAATCTTGCTTTTCAAAACTCCTTAGAAAGGGCACCAACAGAAAATGGGAGAAGAAATTCCTAAAGATGTGGCATTGCAGCTCTACAGAACGATGAAGCGCATTAGAAGTTTTGAGATGGCAGTAATCGAGCTGTTCGCCAGGGGCAAGATACCTGGCTTCTTGCACACATATGTCGGCGAGGAAGCGGTGGCAGCTGGCGTGTGTGCTGCCTTGCGCCCCGATGACTGGATAATCAGCACCCACCGCGGCCACGGTCACCTGATCGCCAAAGGGGGCCGCCTGGATTTGATGATGGCCGAGCTGTATGGGAAACAAACTGGCTACTGCAAAGGCAAAGGCGGGTCCATGCACATCGCCGAACCCGATTTGGGTATGCTGGGCGCCAACGCCATCGTTGGCGCCGGGACTGCCATCATCAACGGAGCGGCACTCACGGCCCAATACTTGGGTACCAATCAGGTCGCCGTCGCCTTTTTCGGAGATGGTGCCTCAAACACGGGCGCGTTCCACGAGGCGATGAACATGGCCGCCGTTTGGAAGCTACCCACGATTTTTGTGTGCGAGAACAACGCATATGCCGAGTCTACCCCACAAACCTATCATCAGACCATCGAAGAAATCGCGGTTAGAGCTGTTGGCTATGGTATGCCATCAGCTAGCGTAGACGGCAATGATGCCGGCGCGGTTTACCTGGCAGCCAAGGAGGCGGTGGCCCGCGCTCGAAGAGGTGCGGGACCTACTCTGGTTGAGGCCAAGACCTATCGCATCCGCGGCCACTACGAAGGAGATCCCCAGATCTACCGCCCCAAAGAAGAGGTCGAGGCCTGGGAGAAGAAGTGCCCTGTTGAACACTGGCGGACGGTGTTGCTCGATCGAGGCATTTCCGGAGATACCATCGAAGAGATCGACTCTCAGATCGACCGAGAGCTCAAGGAAGCTGTCGCCTTCGCCGAGGAAAGCCCCCTGCCCAGTCCAACAGAAGCACGTTCTGATATATTCACTCCGCTGCCGACGGAGATGTACCATGGCTGAGATGACCTATCGGGAAGCAGTCAAACAGGCATTGCGCGAGGAACTGCAAAACGACGAGCGTGTGCTTATGCTGGGTGAAGACATCGCCGAGTTTGGTGGTACCTTTAAGGTTTCGCTGGGGCTGCTGGAGGAATTTGGCCCTAACCGTATACGCAACACCCCGCTCTCCGAAACGGCTATCCTGGGCGCGGCAGTGGGAGCGGCAGCCACGGGTCTGCGACCTATTGCCGAAATCATGTACAGTGACTTTTTCGCCGTGGCCTTAGATCAAGTGGTGAATCAAGCTGCCAAAATGCGCTACATGTTTGGCGGCAAGCTCTCGTTGCCGCTGACCATCCGCACTGCGATGGGCGGGCGACGTTCAGCGGCAGCCCAGCACAGCCAGTGCTTGGAAGCCTGGTTCATGCACATCCCCGGTCTCAAGCTGGCTATGCCCTCGAATGCCTACGACGCGAAGGGCCTTCTAAAGTCTGCAGTACGCGACCCAAACCCGACCATCATTTTTGAAAACAAGATGCTGTACAACGAGAAACGGGACGTGCCAGAAGAACCCTTTTTCGTGCCCTGGGGAGAGGCGCATATCGTCCGCAAGGGTACAGACGTAACAGTCGTCGCCTTGTCCGACATGGTGGGGTTCGCACTCAAGGCAGCAGACAGGCTGGCCGATGAGGGAATCTCGCTGGAGGTGATTGACCCGCGCACTCTGATGCCACTTGACATCGACACCATCGTGGAATCAGTGCAGAAGACAGGTCGCCTGGTAGTAACCCACGAAGCCTGCGTAACCGGCGGCGTAGGCGCCGAAATTGGCTCACAAGTGGCCTATCGTGCCTTCGACTACCTGGCAGCCCCGGTCGAGCGAGTGGGTGCCAAAGACTCGCCGATACCCTTCGCTCCCATTCTGGAGCGTGAGATCCTGCCGGATGACCAAGATGTGGTTGACGCAGCATACCGCGTTATGGATTATTCGGCTTAGTACCTATCCGAATAAACCCGTAGCCAGCGCATCCCCATGCGTTGGCGGACGGTATCGGGATGCCCTCTCTACAGTTATTCGGATAGGCTCTTAGCCGGGGGAACAACTCAACAGTGGTTATCAGCTGGAGTGATCCAAGTCAAGCTGGAAGGATTAAAGGAGTGTAGTCCAATGAAAGCAGCAGTGTGGCATGCTCAACGTGACGTACGCGTGGAAGATGTGACCGAGCCACCGTCACCGGCGGCCGGGCAGGTGAAGATAAGAACCGCCTGGTGTGGCCTGTGTGGCACCGACTTACACGAATACCTGGGTGGGCCACTCTACATTCCCAGCCAGACACCCCACCCCTTGACGGGCGCCAAAGCACCTGTCATTCTGGGCCACGAGATGTCAGGAGAGGTGGTCGAGGTGGGGGCTGGTGTAACCCGGGTCAAGGTAGGCGACCGGGTGGCCCTGTGCCCCATTATCGGATGCCTGGAGTGCGAGTGGTGCAAATCAGGCCTGATGGGTCTATGTACGAACATCGCTTTTCTCGGCATATCCTGGCACAGCGGCGGCTTCTCGCAATATGTGAATGTGTACGATTACATGTGCTACAAATTGCCGGCCGAGGTTTCGTACGAAGTAGGCTCCCTGGTGGAGCCCTTTGCCGCCACCTATCGCGCGGTCAAACAAGCGGCCTTGAACCCGGGAGAGACAGTGGCGATTGTCGGCACTGGTCCGATTGGCCTGATGGCGTTGCAATCGGCGCGCATTCAAGGAGCCGAGCAGGTGATCGCCTTTGAGCCGGCCGCCAAGCGGCAGGAACTGGCTCGCCAATGTGGCGCCACGGCGGTGATTGACCCGGTTAAACAAAACCCTATCGAGGCCATCCACGCACTCACAGACGGCGCCGGCGCTGACATCGTGATCGAGTGCTCCGGTGTTGAAGCCACTGGCATCCTGGCTGGTCGGGTCGCCCGGCGCAAAGGACGCGTGGTGGTCATGGGTGTCTTCGAGCACCCCGCCCCCCTGGATTACACTGACCTGGTCTACGGCGAGAAGACGGTCATGGGAAGCATGGGCGGCTATGGCGTGTTCGACGAAGCCATCCAGGTGATGGCGGAAGGCAAGTTCGACGGAGAGCCACTGATCACCGGCAGGATCGGCCTGGATGACATCTTGGGTGGTTTCGACGACCTCATCAAGCACAAAGAAGATAACGTCAAAATACTGGTATCCCCCGGTTGATCAGGCCAATACAGAAGAGGAGGTATACGAATGGCAACTTTCGACAAAGCCCAAACGTTGCTTAGGGAGTTTAAGGGGAGCAAGTATCTCCACGGACTGGGCGTACTGTCCCAAGTGGGCAAGGTAACGGCTCGACTTGGCAACCAGGCAGTCTTGGTGCGTGACGTCTTTCCTGGTGCAGACTACTATGTTATGACCATCAAGGAATCGCTGGCAGCGGCCGGTGTGGAGCTGCTGGGCGAGATCGAGGGAGCCAGACCGAACGCTCCGCGCGAGGATCTGGCCAGGATAACCAAGGAGCTAACAGAACTTGATCCCAGCGTGATCGTCAGCTTTGGCGGCGGCAGTACTATCGACGCCAGCAAAGCGGCTGAGGTGCTGCGCACCCTGGGCGGCAACATTGAAGATTACTTCGGAACCGGGTTGGTCACCAAGGTTTTGACCGAGAGCGGCAAGGCGCTAACACCGCACGTGGCCATCCAAACCGCGTCCAGCTCCGGCGCCCACCTGACCAAATACTCCAACATCACCGACATCGAGACAGGGCAGAAAAAGCTGATCGTCGACGAAGGCATCGTCCCCGTACAACCCGTATTCGATTACGAAGTGACCTATGGAGCACCCCCTGCACTGACTGCTGACGGGGCATTGGATGGTGTCGCCCACTCACTGGAGGTCCTATATGGCGCCGCAGGCAAGCCATACTACGGGCAAATGGAAGACGTCGCGTCTGAGAGCATCCGGCTGGTTGTAGAATACCTGCCCCAGGTGATGGAGAACCCTCAGGATGCCGAAGGGCGAGAGGCACTGGGGCTGGCGACTGACCTGGGTGGTTACGCGATCATGATCGGCGGCACCAATGGCGGGCACCTGACCAGCTTCTCTCTTGTCGATGTACTCAGCCACGGGCGGGCTTGCGCCATCATGAACCCTTACTACACTGTCTTCTTCGCGCCAGCCATTCAGGAGCCACTCAAACTGGTGGGGAACATCTTCAAAGAAGCCGGCTATACTGACGCCGACATTGATGGCCTCAGCGGGCGTGGGCTGGGTGAAGCCGTCGCCGAAGCGATGATCGCGTTTGAGGAGAAGATCGGTTTCCCGGCTACCCTGGGCGAAGTGCCGGGCTTCAGCGATGCACACATCGAGCGCGCGTTGGCGGCGGCCAAGAATCCCCAACTCAAGATGAAGTTGGAAAACATGCCAGTTCCACTCACGGCTGAGATGGTGGATGAGTACATGGGGCCGGTTCTGGAAGCAGCGAAAACGGGCGAGTTGGACGGTATCAAGAACGTCGAATAGCCTCACCCAGCGCACGATGTGACGCATGTTGGGTGGTGCGTACTGGGCATTCCGTGCTTTCTGTTGTCATGCATCACGCGTTACGTCTCACGGAGAGTTGGCTGATGAAGATCAAATTGGCTTATGGAAAAACGGGTTTGGACCTTGAGTTGTCGGATGCGTTGGACATGACCATCGTCGAACCCAAGTTTGTGGCCGGGCTGCCTGATCCCGAAGGAGCGCTACAAGAAGCACTTGAGGCACCAATCGAAGCGCCGCCGTTGCGCGAGGTGGTGAAACCCACCGACAGGGTGGGGGTGGTCTTCAGCGATATCACCCGTCCCACACCCAACCACCTGATCCTGCCGGCGGTGGTCAAAGAGCTAATGCACGTTCCCACAGAGAATATCACGCTATTCAACGCACTGGGCACCCATCGGCCCAATACCGAGGAAGAACTGCGCGGGATGCTGGGCGATGCCCTGGTTGACAGCTATCGCATCGTGCAGAACGATGCCTTCGCCCCATCAACTCAAGTGCATTGGGGAACCACGAGTCGAGGTCACGACGTCTGGCTCAATCAGGAGTTGGTTGAGTGCGACGTGAAAATCCTGACCGGGTTTATTGAGCCCCATTTCTTCGCCGGTTTCTCAGGCGGCGGCAAGGCGGTAATGCCAGGCATGGCCGGTCAGAGGACGGTGTTGGGCAATCACGATGCCGGCATGGTCGGGCATCCTAGGGCCAGCTGGGGAATCACCTGGGGCAACCCCATTTGGGAAGAGGTGCGCGAGGTAGCTCTCAGCGTGGGCCAGATCTTCCTGGCGAATGTCACCCTAAACCGGGACAAACAGATCACCGGTGTCTTTGCTGGCCATCTGGATGCGGCCCATGCAGCGGGGTGTGCTTTCGTCAAGGAGACAGCCATGGTTCCCACACCACATCCCTTCGACATCGTGATCACCACCAACTCAGGCTATCCGCTGGATCTCAACTTGTATCAATCGGTGAAGGGTATGAGTGCTGCCGCCCAAGTCGTGCGCCAAGGAGGCGCCATCATCGTCGCCGCCGATTGTTGGGATGGCATCCCTGATCACGGGCTGTATGGTCAGCTCCTGCGCGAGGCCGACAGTCCACAAGGTTTGCTCGACACTGTTTGTGCGCCCGGCTTTCTAAAGCAAGACCAGTGGCAGGCCCAGATTCAGGCCCTGATTCAGCTCAAGGCCGATGTTTACGTGCGAACCGACAATCTGACAGATGAACAGCTCGAGATGGCCCTGTTCGAGCCCAGCCAACGTATTGAGCATACGGTGACAGACTTGCTAGGCAAATATGGCTCACAGGCCAAGATTTGCGTCTTGCCAGAGGGGCCACAAACGATCCCGTACGTCCAGTCCTGATAGCCCTTAGCAGCGTCTGCTGAGAGTATAGGAGACCACCATGCACTATCACTCAGAAGAACTGGTTAGAGAACTTTCAGCCCAAGCGCAGGCCTTTCGTATCCAGGTGCTAGAAATGGTCTACAACGCTCAAACCGGGCACCTGGGAGGCGCGCTTTCGATCGCCGAAGTTCTGGCCTCACTCTTCTTTCATCATCTGCGCCTCGATCCAGCGCGCCCTGATTGGCCCGACCGAGACCGTCTTCTGTTCTCCAAAGGCCACGCCTGCGCGATGCTGTACACGGCCATGGCCCATCGCGGCTTTTTCCCCGTCGAAGAACTGAGGACCTTTCGACAGCTCGACAGCCGGCTACAGGGCCACCCGGATCGGGTCAAGCTACCGGGCATTGAGATCTGTGCCGGCCCCTTAGGGCACGGCATCGCGGTTGGGGCCGGTATGGCCCTGGCTCTGAAGATGAGAGGTACGAAGCCATCTTCGTTCAGTGCGCCCTCCGGCAGAGCATCGCCAGCACGTGTTTACACGATCCTGGGAGATGGAGAAATCAACGCCGGGGTGATCTGGGAAGGGGCTATGACTGCAGCCAAGTACCATCTGGGCAACTTGACGGCCATCCTGGACTACAACGGCACGCAGCAGACCGGAGCCACCGCCGACGTGATGCCGACCGAGCCGATTGCGGACAAGTGGCACGCCTTCGGCTGGCACGTGCAGGAGATCCATGGACACAATATAGGGCAGATCTTGGACGCTCTGGACCGTGCCGACGAGGTACACGCCCGGCCCAGCATCATCATCGCTCGCACCACCAAGGGTAAGGGCGTGAGTTTTATGGAGTACGATCATAACTGGCATGGTATGCCGCCCAACGAGGACCAATACGAACAAGCTCTGGCCGAACTTCAGGAGGAACTCAAGCAATGGCAGAACTAGTCTCAATGCGCAAGGCATATGGACAAGCCCTGGTAGAGTTGGGCAAGGCCAATCCTGATGTGGTGGTCCTGAGCGCGGATGTGTCCAACTCCGATCACAGCTACATGTTCGAAGAAGTCTTCCCCGACCGCTTCTTCAACGTGGGCATCGCCGAGCAATGCCTGGTAGACGTGGCAGTTGGCCTGGCCTACAGCGGCCTGATCCCCTTCGCCAATACCTTTGCCTTCCTCTTCGCCACCCGTGCCGTGGAAATGGTGCGCACCCACATATGCTACGGGCAGGCCAGCGTCAAGCTGATGGGTGCTTACGCCGGCCTGTCTGATTCGTTCGACGGTCCAACGCACCATTCAGTCACGGATGTCGCTATTATGCGCAGCCTACCTCACATGACGGTGGTCATTCCCAGCGATCCGCTAGGCCTGGCCAAGTTGCTGCCGCAAGCTGCGGAGTGGCCCGGCCCTGTCTTCTTCCGCCTGAACCGGAACGAAGTGCCGGT
>Ga0111142_1035_pt1 | contig 25127 bp, 17 predicted proteins | sample DeeMarSeWOR28_12_FD_80398 | JGI IMG/M metagenome (GOLD analysis project Ga0111142, IMG submission 80398) | Anaerolineae bacterium SG8_19 | reverse complement strand
ATTCCAGATTTTCAGTGATTCTAATCCAATAAAAAAAGCTCTAGGCGGATAAGAATCCGCCGGACTATCGTCCGGCTAGAGCCTCCTACATCTTAGAAAATTTCAACATTTAGGTTAACCGTTATCCTAAGGGTGCGACCTGTAATTGAAACTGAGTACTACAATTGGGGCACACCGCACCCACGACGACGCTCGCTGGAGCATTCAGACGCTGATAAATATCTTGGAGGTAAGCTAAATCAGAGGCGAATAACCCTTCGATCACCTGTGGCGTCACCACCGGCAACTCTCCCAAAGTGATGACAACCCGTGATAAAAGCAAAATGACCAGATAGGCCTCGTTCGCCTGAACTCTAGGATCGTTCAACGGTTCAATTTCGTCGATGGCAGTCGCCAGGCGCATCCTCCCTTTTTGATGGACAGCACCTTGATCGTCTACGTAACCTCGAGGTAATTCGAACTCAAATTCCATCTTCACAACCCATTTGGCGGTGACCGGCAATTATCGGCCGGTGAGGGGTAAGCGACGGTTTTTGCCGCCTACCCCTGCACCATACAAACATTAGGCTTCGCGGTACATACCTTCATGCACAAGAGTCACTTCTTCTACGCCAAAGCTGTTATCGTCCGATTTGAAGGACGGGCCAGAAACCTTTGATGGCCAGGCGTTCTGGAAATGCCAAACAGCAACGGGCGAGTAAGTGCGATCCATCATGGTAATCGAGATGTTCTTACGAGAACCAGTCACGTCACCCTTGACCAACGAATCGCGCCATTCCCAGATCTGCATGTCGGAAGTGATGCCGCGCTTGAGGGTGATGTCTTGCCACTTCAAGCGGCCGGGGATTTTTCGGACTATCTCGTGACCAGATTTGTCAACCACCTTGTGCTCCACAATCTCGTGTTCTGAGCCAATGCCCGAGCACTCGGTGAAGTAACCAGCGATACTCCCTTCCAGTTCTAGTGCAAAATTAAAACCAAGAAGGGGATCTTCGCTCAAACCATCGTCACGTCCTGAAATTACAGGTTCTGCTGGCATGTTATTATCTCCTTATTCTGTAAATGCCTTTTACGCTTCGGCGTTAGGACCTGCCCACTGGCTGATGCGGAAGATGACAAACTCGGCCGGTTTCACCGGGCAGATGCCTATTTCGATGATTAACTGGCCCAAATCTCGCACTTCAGGTGGGTTTAGTTCCTCGTCACACTTAACATAAAAGGCTTCGCTAGCAGCCAAGCCAAACAACGCACCACTGCTCCAGATATTGGTCAGGAAGGCGCGTACATCCCGTCGGACTCGAGCCCACAACTGCTGGTCGTTGGGTTCAAAGACCACCCACTGCATTCCGATGTCGATAGAGGCTTCGACGACGATGAAGAGGCGGCGCACATTAATATACCGCCATGATCCATCGCTGCTCAAAGTGCGCGCACCCCAAACACGAATGCCTCGCCCTGGGAAGGTGCGGATGCAATTTACCCCGATTGGATTGAGGGTGTCTTGCTCGCCACGACTGAGCTTCAGTTCCAGATCTAACGCTCCACGCACGATCTCATTGGCCGGCGCCTTGTGCACGCCGCGCTCGCTGTCGGTTCGATTGTAAATGCCAACGACATGCCCACTGGGTGGTACCATCTTGGTCGTGCTGCCACTGCCACTCAGGTCCGCGATCTGGATCCAGGGATAATACATGGCGGCATATGAGGTATCAAAGTTGACATAGTTGCGCCACTCCTTGGCCTGCTGAGCGTTCAACCCTGGAGGTGTATCGAGGATGGCGAAACGGTAACGCATGAGTTCACAATGCGTGATCATGGCTTCCTGAACCATCTTCACTCGCTCTTTGGCCTTATCTGAACCGTCGTATCCAGCCATGACGTCTGGGCATAGGACGATACGAATATCATCCAATGGCTCCAGGCCACCTAGACCGGTACGTTCTGCGGGATCGCCTATGAAATCGCTGGCCGTAAGGGGTGGGATGCCCCCGCCAGCCAGATCATAGCTGCCATCCAGGGGAACGGCTCCGGCGGCACCGATGGATGAGACCTCTACCGCATCGAAGCTGGCATTTTCAAGATAGGCGTCACCATCGCCCTTCTTCATGCTCAGCCCCGTTTTGGTTTCACCGCCGACCGTCATCGAGAAGTTGCCCGTCGGTTTGCCAGCATCATCAACCTCTCCTCTGATAACCACGGTGAGGTTATTGCCAGCCGGACCGGGGGTTTTAGCCGTAACCTTAAAGCTACTGCCTTTTTCGGCCGGGATAGTCACCGTGGCAGATTCGGCTTTCACGTCACCTTCGCTTAAAGCACGCAGGCTCGTAACGTAGCAAGGTCCACCGCCGTTGGCGAAAAATCCGTAAACCGCGTCAGGCAAGAACGCACCAGACACGAATCCACCAAAGATATCAGTGTATTGCGTCCAGTTTGTCACCAGGGTTGCCTTATTAAGCACTGACTCCACGGGCACTCTCACGCCCGTCTCCGGGTCGACGGCTTTCAGGCTGGCTTCGGCCGTTATCCCCACGAAGGCGGTGATCGACGCGCCAACGGGTTCAATTGGTTTTGGCCCCCGATCTACTTCTTCTACGTAGACACCGGGGGATGCATATGTAACAGCCATTGTTGTTTACTCCCTTAATAACAATTGATAGCGACCGGACTTGTACCGGCCGGAACAGAATGATTCACAATATTTGCCGTTACCTCAGGTTATTATTCCATAGGCAACCTCCACGGCGGTGATCGATTTCGGCAGTGACAGATGAAATTCATAAGAATCCTCCTGTGTTTATGGCTAATTCAAATCTCCAGATCATAATCGCCATCGCTGGCGGGGACGGTTATCTTCTTTTCCTTGGGTTTTCCCTTTTCGGGCCAGACGACGAGCGTATAATCGCCGGGAGGCATAGCACCCAGCTTATACCGTCCGTCTTCGTCGGTCTTATCGAACCAACCCCTCCCTTTAATAGCTACCTCTAGTCCTGCCTGGGGTTCACCATCACCAGCCTTGCCACGAACCATGCCGCCGATATAGGTAAGCTCGAAACCGACCGTACCTTCATCTAGCTTCTCATAGTCCGGCAATCTGGTAGCCTGGCCAGCCTGTAAGGTGAAAGTACGGACGATAGGTCCGGTTACCTCGCTCCACGGATCGAGCGCCAAAGTAACGGTATAACTGACGCTTGGTCGCATCTCGTTGTCCAAAGCACTCCAGACCTCGGCTGGATTGGTGAGCTTGTCATGACGAGCGACATGGGTATTAAGGGGGAATCGGGGGTTTTGCAAGGTGCCCTGAAGGATATGTTCGGGTAAATTCGGGTATCGAAAGAGTGACATGAGGGTGCGGGTCAGCAAACGATGTTCGTCCTCCGGCTCGGCCGCCCAGGTGGTAAGCATATAATAGCAATCGATGCGATGCGGTGCTTTTTTCATCCGCGACATCATTTCCCGGGCATTGCCGTTACCGGCCGGATCGAACTGAGAACGGCGAAGCTGGGTGTTTTCCCGTACATCGTACAAATAGAAGTTAACCGTCGGTTTGACCAACTTGGCGCTCCATTCGCGCTTTGGCTGGTCGAATTTGACATCGATCTCGCCATTTTTGATCGGCAAATCTTCTACCAGTAGTCTCTTAATGGTTTCGTCTAAATCAGCGATCATAATGGTGATCCTCGTTAGTGAATCGTGATTCGTGATACGAGATTCGTGATGAGTAATGCATAAAAAACAACTCGATACTTACTCATTACGTTTCACGCCTCACGTCATATCTCCTCTTCAGGAAGTTCTTCTTGCCTCTGAACTGAATCAGGCATGGCCATGATCTCTTCTTCTTCCGGCTCTTCTTCTGCCTGCATCTGTATTTCATCCTCTTCTTGCGCTTGGACTTCCTCTTCTTCAGGCAACTCCTGAGTTTGGATAGGCTCTTCTTCCTCTTCTTCAGGTATCTCTTGAGCCTGGATTGGCTCTTCTTCTTCTTGCGGTTGGATCATCTCTTCTTCTTCCTCCTGGCGCTGAACACCAGCATCTTCAGGATGATTCATAACCACGTCGGCAACCTTGTCTGCTTCAGATTCAAACTGGTCGTTGGGATCGTTAACCGTCATCTTGCCCTGGACTGACGGTGGGCTGGCCCCTTGCTGGGCAACGTGGGTGAGCTCATGGGCAATGAGCTTTTGACCGTCACTCTGGCCAGGATTGTAAGCGCCTGAACGGAAGAATATGTCGTTGCCAGTAGTGAATGCCTTGGCACCAAGTTGCTGGTTGAGCTCGTCAGACTGGCTATCGGTATGGACGTTCACATCGCTAAAATCCTGGCCCATGACACTTCCGGCTTTTTCAGCGATTCCGGCATCCAGTGCCTGACCGCTGCCACGCTTGGAGCGGATGGCATCGGCCGCCTCTTCCTGCACTTCGCTCGGACCATCGGCCTGACGTTGGGCTAAGAACCGTTGCACGGCCGCATTTCCCACAGTTTGCTGCATGCGAGTTAGTGTCTGGGCATCCAGGTCACCTTGCATTTGTGATTTGGTAAGAGGAGCCTCGTCTTTTTTCGGTTCGGCCGTCTCTTGGGTTGGTTTGGGTTTTACCTTCCCCTTTTGCTCAAATGTGTGATCACCTGCCATTGTCAACCTCCTAAGATATTGCGCTCCAGCAATTTATTTCCTAATCGAGAAGCTATTTACAGCTGGCACAAAAGAGGAGCTTGGTATCCTCGGATACCAGGCGGGCTGCATCTAAGGATGCGCCCTCCTCGATCAGTATTAATGTGCCGTTTCTAAATAGTCTATCTATAAGTATCTGCTCTTAGCGGATGAAAATCCGCCGGACTGTTGTCCGGGTCGAGCTTTTTACGGACTTAAAAAATGCATCAATTAGCTTTCTTAAATTGTCGTTTATCCAATAACCAATACATTTCGATTCGCTTATTGAGCCTCATGCTCTTCCAACTCCTCCTCAACGGCTGTCTCAGGTTGATCGAGCTGTTCTAGGCCATATGGCTCTCCGGACGGTGGTTCTTTAGCCCTGCACTCGCGAATTCGATCCAAAGAGTCGGTTTGAATGTCGACCATCCGATCTGCCTTTCCCGGCGTGTTGGCCGCTTCCATGTACCAACTTATGGCATCCTTAAACAACACATCGCGTTGCTCTTCCAGCTCTAGCTCCTGGTTGGCGGCTAATTGGTGGACACAGAGACCAATGTTAAAGGCCACACCAGCCCGTTGCAGGGGCTTACCCGCCAACGCCGAATCCAGGTAAACCTCTTCAAAGCCATCTTTAGCAGCCTTGAAATCACCTGCTAGGTATAGTTCGAGGGCTTCTTGCCTTTTTTCCCGAATTTCCTTTTGTTTATCGGGATCAATATCCTCGCCTTTGGACAGGTAATCCAGGGAACGCCAGGTATTCTGTCCGACGATACCATCCTGTTTCAAGCCCATGTACTCCTGAAAAGCCAAGACATGTTGGCGGGTAACCGGACCAAAGATGCCGTCGACAGCCAGGCCAGCTGCCCCTGGAGTGATCGAACGTAATTGCCGTTGCAAGGCAACCACGGACGGCCCTTGAGAACCAAAATAAAGGGTTGGCCGATCGTGGGCCTCAATCTGCTCAACTTTGTCAACTCCTTGAGATATCTCGGCCCCGGGTGCTTCTTCACTCATCTGTTGGCTGTTACCAGATTCAACTTTGAATTCTAGTGAGTCCTGGGATCCCGCTTTCGATTGAGGGAAATTTTGTCCGGCCTGTTGTTCAGTTGTCGGTAAACCACCCTTCATCTCGATTGGCAATTGTTCAGCGCCTTGTTTGGTGGGGAAGACCGAACCTGGCATTCCCATCCCCTGCCCCTCGCCACCCATGACAGAGGGTGAAGAAACGACCTTAGAGTTGATTTGATCCTCCTCTGGTTTTCCGGAAAACCGCTGTATGACAAGTCGTTGGACCGCTTTATTACCAACGGTATGTTGCATTTCGGTAATGGTCATGCCATCTTTATTGTCCAGCCTTAAGTTGGCCGTGAAGGGACCGTCAGCCATTTTCGGATCGGGCTGCTTCTCAGGCTTTTTAGGCTTTAGTTGCTTGTCTTTTTGTTCCTGATTAACCTTTCGGCGACGGCGAGCCATGATCTTCCTCCAGCCTTAGTCACCTAAAATAAACAATTCATCGTCAATCAGGCGGCCGATTTTCTGGTATTCACGACGGGTGGCGTGCAAAAGGTGAACCATATTAACCGGCTCACTTTTTTCGGCCGCCAGGAATGCTGCAGCCATGATGATGTTGCGAATATTGCCGCCAGTGATTCGAAATCGTCTGGCGAGCAATCGAAAATCCACTTCCTTGGCCAACGGCGTCTCTGGAGGGAAATTGACCTGCCAGATGATCTCCCGGTCGGCCGCTTCCGGAAATGGGAATTCGACGATGAAGTGCAACCGGCGGGTGAAAGCTTCGTCCAGGTTGCCGCGAAGATTGCTGGCCAAGATCACGACGCCATCGTAGGTTTCCATGCGTTGGAGCAAGTAGCTTATCTCAATATTGGCGTATCGATCGTGGCTGTCCTTCACTTCCGATCGTTTACCAAAAATGGCGTCCGCCTCGTCGAAAAAAAGGATGGCATTGCTGGTTTCTGCTTCGCCAAATACCCGGTTCAGATTTTTTTCTGTTTCCCCAATGTATTTGCTGACCAGCATGGAAAGGTCGATCTTGTAAAGATCCTGGCCTAATTCGCCAGCCATGATATCGGCCGCCATCGTTTTGCCAGTTCCAGACTCTCCGGCGAATAAGGCGCTCAACCCTTTACCAAGAGCCACCTTACGATCGAATCCCCATTGGCCATAGACCACAGGCCTTTGACGCACGGTATTTACCATTTCTCGCAATTGGGCCAGCGTATCCTTTGGTAAGACAATATCCTCCCAACGATAACGAGGGGTGATCTTGGTGGCCAGGGTATTCAGTTTCTGATTCGAATGAGCCCGGCTTGCCGAAAAAAAGTCCCTGGCCGATAGTGGTTCTCGACGCCAGAGGGCCAGATCTCGCGCGGTGGCGAAGACATCCTCGATTTGACCTGGCGAAAACAGAAACTGGTTGGCCAATTGGGCCAATGGTAGCCCGTTATGATCTAACCCCAGGTTCGAATCATCCAAACAACGCTGCCAAATCTGGAGGCGATGTTCATAATCTCCAGTTGCGAAACTAACTCGAAGAATACGCCTGGTGCGACTCTGGCCTTCCGGCTGCCAAACCCCTTCGCCACCGACGGCAATCACCCCGGGATAAACCAGAAGCTGATCTAAGATCTCAATGGGTGGACGGTTATCTTCTAAAACTGAATTCCATTGAGTCAAGTAGACGAGGGCATTCAATAGCCGGCCGTCGCGAAGTACTAATCGCAATCCCTCAATCAAGCCGACATCGCTATTGGCCAGAGCTTCTAGCCTGGCGACGATCAAGGGCTGGTCAAGCGTCTGAGCCAGGTGTTCGGCCGCTGCCAGTTTTCCTACACCATAGCCACCTTCAAAAGCAAACAAAGGCAATGGACCCTCGATGGGAATGCTGGTAATGGCAAGGGTTAATTTCTCGACCATGTCTTTTGGCAACCAGGCCACAGGCTCCGATGGGAATGTGAGCCTAGCACAGTCCACTAGTTGCTCGTCTAGGCCTGGTTGGCTCAAGAGGTGTTCAACCACTCGGGCTGCTGGCCGCAGGTACTGGCCTAACAAGGATGGCTCCTTGCCTGTGTTTTCGCTAAACCTTGCCAGGAGTTGGGAGCTGATCAAGCGGCTGTCATCCGTCAGCAGCCGACGTTTTTCCAGCTTGGCAACAAAAGAATCGGTTAAGAGGTTTAAGACCAGATCGACGCTGGGGCGCTTCCGGGTGACATCATCTTGTAGATAGGCAAAGAGACGCTCATACCTGGGATCGATCTCCGGCGCTAAGGTAATCAATAAGATGTCGACCTCGTCCGGTGAGAGCTGGAAGGTGCGGATCAGACTACTAAAAAGGTGTGGTGTGCCAGCCTGATAACCGGCGTCGATTCGCCTCTGCCACTGCTGCCGACTCTGGGCTAGGATCGCAGGCCACCCTTCCATGCCAGCCAATTGCCCGTTTGGATTCGGCCAAAGGCTGCCTAATTCATAGCCTAATAGGCTATCAATTTGATCTTCAGAGATATAAAGGCCTCGAAACTCATCATCGGGATCGAGGCCGTGAGCACGAGCCCGGGCAACAGCCCAGCGTACTAAAAGATCGATGTAGGCTAGGCCTCCCAACAATTCCTGGTAGCTGTCGGCGAAGGGTTCGAGAGTGGCTGCTACGTCGGACGAAACCGGCGTTTCTATTGCGGTCATCATTTTTCTTCACTCTTGGGCTGGATCGGCATGAAGACTTGATTATCCAGGTTGGCCATGTCGCCAACATAAGCAGAGACGATGTTCGTGATCTCTCCGAGCTCGCGGAAATAGTGGCGTTGCTCACTTTGGACGTGTTCGATCCAGCCTCGCCACTCGGCCGGAGCATCGGGGTCCTCCCGGTTCTCCCGCCAGATACGCAGCACAAAAGAATGCGCTTCAGCTTCAAAATAGGTCATGATCCCTTGATCTTGTTGGTCCATGGCTGACTCCAAATTTATGACCTGGTCACAGATGAACAATAGAATCGCATAAACCACTGGCTGATTAGGCACTTCGTCATCCGTAACCGTCCTCGCTTTTCTGGTGTGCTGCCAGGTCTACTTGTCACCTTAAGCTGCAGATGTCAAGGTGCAATTACTTGCATGTAAATTGTAGATCCCGAGTCTCACAAAAGTCTCACAAGAGGATAGACTCCCTCAACAACCCTGGAAAAAGAGATTTCGTATATGGTACTATAAGGATGTTATGTAATTGGATTGAGGATTAGATTCCATGGAGATAAACGAAATCCCGGAAGAAGAACAGACAAAGATCGGCGAGCAGCTGGAAACTCTTGTAAGCGAGTTAGAAAAGTCTGGAAAGGATGAGAGTACCGCCGAACGAAACCGCCAAAAAGAGCTTCTTCAGGAGATACGGAAAGCGGTTAGCGCTGACCCACGCAATGTGGAATTATTGAATCAACTAGGCATGGTAGCAGAAGCGGCCGGCGATCGAGATCGGGCTTTGTGGGCCTATAAGCGGGCTATTCGCCTGGAGCCTGAGTCGGCCGCCGCTTATCTGCATCTTGGCTATTTATACCAGCGGGAAGGCCGGATCAAGCCAGCCATCCAGGCTATGCAAAATGTGATGAAATACTCGGCCGATCCTGGCCAACGTCAGGAGGCGATGGAGGTGTTGGCCGTTCTTTTGGAACGAGATGGTCCTTCGGGGAACGAAACCCATAAAGAGGCTCCGGGCAGCCAGGCGCTGGCTAAAGCGTGGGAGGAGCTGGGCTTAACACCAGCCGAAGCTTTGTTTTTGATCGATCCTGATAATAGCAGCGGCCGGCAGATGATGCGCTATACCTTATTAGATCTGGCCATTCGTGGTGTATTGGATATGACGACCACCTACAAAGTCGGGCGCGGTGAAAAGTTCACCCAAACTGAGTTACGGCCGCACGAGCGATTATTCGCCAAGTATTTTTCCCGATTAGACGACTATGTGGATATCGATCGATTAACCCGAGCCGCCTTGTCGGAGCTCAATAGCCGATACGATACTTTCAAAGGCAATTATGTGCTGCAATCGCTGATCGAAAAAGGCTTTATGAAAAAGGAATCACAACGGGTGATGGGTTTGATTCCAGTCACCCAATACGTGCCAACCGATAAGGGAATCTGGGCAAGCAATCAGGTAAAACGGCTCTTGAAACAAGCCGATAGCCAAATCAACAGGAGCTTGAAAGCCGACCCGGATCAGGCCAAGGATTATTTAACCGAGGGTGGGCCGGCTATTCTCCTGCTAGACGAGTTTCCCGCAGATTACTTTCAGGAGTGGCAGTCTTCTTTGGAGCAAATGGGATTTGGCCCAACAGTAGACCGCATTCGCGATCGCGCTCGACGTTCAGGTCAGTCGGGTTCGGTAGAAGATATATTGAAGAGCTTATTAGGTGAATAAGCTGGCAAAAGAATAAGTTCGGCTTCCCCCAAAAAAGTAGTCTCTTTCAGAATTAAAGGAGTTGACAGCGACGTGAAGCGTGTAAGCAGAATAGAGGAATGTTGTTTTTCACATCACGATTCACGGGTGAAACCATTGTGATCTCAAAATGCCAAAAAGGCGAAACACGATTTTACTTCGATTAAGCCTTCACCCGTTCTTCAGGGAGCTTATCTACATATTCTAATAGAGAGTTGAGGTCAGCGATAGCTTTCAGGAAGGCTTCATAAGCCTCATCGATTTTGTTCTCGAAAAGTGCGGGTTCCCGGCCATTGATTCGGAGCTCGCCAAGGCGCTCACTGATGATTTTTTGGTATAAGGCAATGGTCTCCGGCATGGGCAGGATCCTTAACTCAGACTGAAGCGAGCGAGCACAAAGCTGAAACTGGCGGACCGCCTGTGATCGTCGTCCCAATTTCCAAAAACAATGCATGACAGCCCGGTGAACTTCTTCGCGTAACGGGTCACATTGCAATATATCCTTTCCAATCCTGGCTGCCTCTTCGTATGTCTGGTGCTGCATAAGGAGGTCCATTAGTTGGCCCATCGCCCAAAGGTAGCGACGCTCCAATCGCTCGCGCTCGAGCAAGCACCATTCAGCATAAATGCCTTCACAAAATGAACCACGATAAAGGTCGATGGCCGAACGGAGAGCCGATTCCCGTTTTTTCCCATCTTCTGTTCGCTCCGCCTCACCGATGAACTGGTTAAACTCGGCCAAATCGAGGGTAAAGGCACCGGAAGGTTCAAATCGGATCCAATCTCGATTCGTTATGAAATAATCACCAGATGGCAAGTTAAGACGATCAAAAACGGTTCGCAGACGCCACAGAGCTGTGCTCAAGCTCGCCCGGCCGTTACGAAGGGGAATATCCGGCCATAACGTATCGATCAACTTTTCTCGGGTGTGACGTGTATGAGGACTTGCGATTAAGAAACCGAGGAGCTCTTCAACACGGCGAGTAGGAAAAGTCTCTATCCTAACTTCACCGTGCTGCAGACGAAGCTTGCCAAATACATGCACCTGCAAGCTTGTCATTCCCCGATCACCTCCTGAATTGTTCTGCCAAAGTGCAGTAGAGTTGTGCGCCAAATTACCAGCTAACTGTCCGGCCGGTAAGTTCGCCAGGGGATCACTGACTGAGCTCGCCTTTTATGTAAAGTATTGTATAGCCCCAAGATCCGCGCTTTTTACTATCCCTGGAAATCTTACCGGGGTCTTAACAATAACTTAATTTAACTCACTCTTGTTCTCCATGTCAACCGGGACTCGCGTACTATTCAACAGAAATTCAAGAGGTCACGGCTAAGGATGGAAGAATCGAACTTTGAAAAACACCCTTTTCATCCAACAATCTCTTAATGATTTTCTGATCCGTCACGGCAAAAGGATATTGGTCCAAATCATCAAGACGGACCCAAGCATGGTTGGCAACCTCGATGTTCTGAGGCTTGCCAGAGACGTATTGGGCATGATATGCATGCAAGCTGATTCGAAAATGGGTATAAGTATGCTTGATCGTCACCAACGGCCGGCCAACCACAATCTCTAACCCCAATTCCTCTTTAATTTCCCGGCGCAAGGCGTCAGCTCGCGTTTCTCCCGCCTGCAATTTTCCTCCCGGAAATTCCCAAAGGCCACCTAATAGCCCTTCGAGGGGCCGTTGGGCGATCAAGATCCGGCCGTCCTCCCGCCATATGACCCCGGCACAAACATCATAATGGGGTATCTTTCGGCGAGGGGGCCGTACCGGTCGTTCGAGTTGAGTGCCCTTTGTCCAGGCCAGGCAATACCTAGATATCGGACAAAGATGGCAATGAGGTGTCGCCGGTTGGCAAACCGTTTGGCCTAATTCCATCAAGGCTTGATTGTAATCCCCTGCTCGGTGCTCAGGAACCAAATCACCAGCCACTTGCCACAAGTAATTTTTTGTTTGTGTTTTGGTGACATCTTCTTTTAGGTCAAGTAACCGGCTAAAAACCCGGATCACATTGCCATCTAAAACAGGCACTGGACGGCCAAAGGCGATAGAGGCGATGGCTCCGGCCGTATAACGACCAACCCCCTTAAGTTTCATTAATCCGGCCACATCTTCTGGTAATCGACCCCCATAATCGTCGACGATCATTTGAGCGGCGGCATGAAGATTCCGCGCCCGGCTATAATAACCTAATCCTTCCCACATCTTGAGCACTTCGTTCAAAGGGGTGGCAGCCAGATCCTCTACCATAGGATAACGAGTCATCCATCGTTCAAAATAAGGAATAACCGTGGCCACTTGGGTCTGTTGGAGCATGATCTCGGCCACCCAGATAGCATAAGGATCCTGCGTTCTTCGCCAGGGAACATCAGCATGTCCAGCATCCCACCAAGCCAGGAGATCGGGGACAATTTGTTGCAGTTCAGACATCGGTAAACATCATTCCATTGGCCACTTTGTTATGGCTGGCCATCGCTCCTCGACAGAATTGATCCGATATGCTATTAACAGAACTATCTGGTACCTATTTTGATTCTTGCAAGGATTCAGGTTGGGAAATTATAGCACGATTGGCGATTCAGGTTACCACCATCGTTTGTAACTTGTAATCTAAATATAAGCCATCTTCGACGACACTCCGCATGCGGGTGATGGCTGTATTAATATCGGCAAAGGAATTATAGAGCGGAGCAATCCCCAAGCGGATGTTGTCTGGCGGGCGAAAGTCGGTTAATACCTGCATATGCTCGACGAGATAACGGTCGATTCGCAAACCCTCATCATGACCAATGGTTATATGAGAACCGCGTCGCTCAGGCTGGCGAGGCGTTTTTAGACGGAAACCGATGGGCGCCAAGAGATTTTCCCAGAGGGCAATGAGGTATTCTGTTTGCCGGACGGATTTTTTTCGGACTTTGTCGATCCCGGCTTCCAATATCAGGTCGATGCCTGCTTCAACGGCCGCCAGCGAAAGAATAGGAGGAGTACCTGTGAGAAAGCGCCTCATCCCAGGCGTTGGTTCGTATCCAAGCGAAAATTCGAAGGGGTTCTTCTGCCCCATCCAACCGGAGACCAGGTTTGAAAGCGTTTCATGGTGATCACGGCGAGCGTAAATAAAGGCTGGTCCACCCGGGCCTCCATTCACGTATTTATAACTGCAGCCAACTGCCAGGTCAACCTCACACCCATCTAGGTCAAGGGGCATGGCCCCAACCGAATGGCTGACATCCCAAAGCATCAAAGCCCCAGCTCGATGGGCAAGATCTGTTATTGTAGCCATGTCATACACATAGCCGCTTTTGAAGAGGGTATGGGAAAGGGTTACTAATGCCGTATTTTCGTCGATTACCTCCGCTAAACCTTCCGGCGAACCGTTCAACCCGTCGGGAGATGGAACGACTTGCAACTGGTAAGCTGGCCCAGCCAGGCGACAAGCACCCTGCAAAATGTAGTGATCAGAGGGGAAATTGAGGTCATCGGTGACGATTTTCCTCCTGTTTGGCCGCAATTGTAAGGCAGCCATTGCCGTCTTAAACAGATTGACCGAGGTGGAATCGGCCATGATCACTTCATCCGCCCGTGCACCTAATAGGCTGGCCATCTTACTCCCCACCCGCTCAGGCAGATCAAACCAGCCATCGTTCCAGCTTCGGATGAGTCTCCGGCCCCATTCCTCCTCGATCACAGATTGCAAATGGTCGACCGTGTCCTCAGGCAGCCGCCCTAGTGAATTCCCAAGCAAATAAATTAAATCGGGCTCGGCAAATACGAAACGCCCGCGAAAGTGGGCCAATTCGTCCTGAGAGTCAAGCTCCAAAGCGTAATCTCGATCCGTTCGAAAAATATTCATCTCACCCAACACCTCTGCCAATAGTAACTGGTTCCAATTACGGACCTTTAGATCGTCCGCAATACGGCGCGAACAGGGCTGCCATCGCCGCCGACTATCTTCAACGGCAAAGCAACCAGCTCATATACCCCATCTTCCACCTCACTCAAATCCAACCACTCTAAGATGGCAATGTTGTTGCGATGCAAGGCATGATGACCTTCTAAGCTTTTACTTTCTTCGGCATCCATCGACGGCCCGTCTGAACCGTAAAGGATGATTCCATGACTTCCTAGGTAATCGGCTAACATCGGGCTAGGATAAACAAATGCATTGGGAAAAACGTCATGCTTAATCTCGCTTGCCGGCGATCGAACTAGCAGGCGGCGTATGTAACCTAGATCATAATCCCCGAAGTCCTCTGGGTTTAACGGCCCGGTACTTTTCGTAACGGTGACAACCTGGACTGCTCCCCAATAAACTTCTAAATTTAGCGAATCGACGGCCGTGTCGCCATCCGCAAAATGCAAGGGGGCATCGATATGGCTACCTGTGTGGGCACTCATCGTCAAAGTGGTCAGATTAACCGAATCGCCTTTCACCAATTCCATAACCTTGGTTAGATTATATGGCGTATCATCAGGCCAAACGGCCATGCCCACTCTTAAAGGTCTACTTATGTCAAGTATACTCATGGCCTTCTTCCTATCAATATCTTATTCGGTGGGATACGGCAGTTGAGCACAGTATATCACCCAGAAATGTGACCGGCACGCCGCAAGTATCTTACCGAAAAAGCTCCAGTCTTGCTTCACTGTAAGCTCTTTGGGCACGACACTCCCCGTCTGGTCGTGGACTGTCATACGCTGGGAGCTTTCATAATCATGTTAGCAGACTGGACCAATCTTATTTCGATGATTATTGCCCGGTCGCTAAAGTATGAGATTGGTCCAGTCTCCGCATAATAGCTTTTCGAAAACCCGGATAGTCCCATTGTTTTCATATAGAAATATGTTATAACCTGCGTGTGATGCAGAATCCTTGGCAAAGGGTGCTACTGATTATAGGCATAATTGCCGGCCTTGTATTCGTCATCAGGGTGTCTCTGGTCGCAAATAGCCAGCCTAATGAGGATGTTCTGGTCCACATGCCATATGTCCGGCTGGATCCTACGCCAACACCGACTCCCACGCCTACTCCTAAACCTACACCGAAGCCACCTCCGACAGGTGACGGGAACCAAGAATTTCGCGGCATATGGGTCACTCGATTTGATTGGACGACGTCGACTGGCGCCGATCCAGCGAAGATCGATGAAATCGTCAATAATGCTGCCTACGCTGGTTTCAATGCCATTCTCTTTCAGGTCCGGGGAGAAGCAGATGCCTATTATACGCCGGGATTGGAGCCCTGGGCAGAAAGACTTACAGGTACCTGGGGTCAAAATCCGGGCTGGGATCCTTTAGCCAGCTTGATTCAAAAAGCCCATGCCAGAGGAATCCAGGTTCATGCCTACATGAACGTCTATCCAGTTATCCTTGGATGCAGCACTGGGCCAAGTACAAATCCCCAACATTTTTATTATGGGATAAATAGCGCCCATGGGCAGAGTGGAGGCAAACTTCGCGGTCTGATGTGGAATGGTGCCGGTTCGGTTGTATGTGGAACATCAGAGTACCAAAGAGCTTCACCAGCCTCACTCTATGTGGACAACCACCTGTTAAGTGTAGGAGCTGATTTGCTCAATCGTTATGATCTCGATGGGCTACATTTGGATCACATTCGTTACGCATCAGGCGCTTCATGCGACCCAGTGAGCCTGTGTCGTTATTATGGTCACGACGAGAATTGTGGTCTTTCTCTTAGTTGTCCTCTGTCGAACGGCGGGTATAGGGATTGGCAACGAGCACAAGTGAATGGTACCGTCGAAAAGTTTTTCGACCTTGTTGCTGGGCGCAATGATGGATTATGGCTAACAGGTGCGGTCTGGCCTACCTATATCGACTATTGGGGTTGGGGATACACTGAAGGGTACCACGATTATTTCCAAGATTCGAAAGCCTGGTTACGCGATGATTATATCGACGCCATCATGCCCATGTTATACAGTTGGAATACAACAACTGATCCATAATTCGAGCGCCGGCCGGTATGTCATTCCTGGCATCGGCGGCACAGCCTTTTTATCCTTCTCTCAAATTGAGGCCCGGATCAATTATGCTCGACAGGTAGGTACTATCGGTCATGCTATTTTCTCCTACGGGTACATGGAAGATTACGGTTACTTTGACGACCTTGCCGCTGGACCCTACTCGCAACCGGCCAGCGTGCCTAACATTCCCTGGCACAATTAGCACCCCACCCTTGACCTTCCCCTTTGTCTGTGATATGGATTAGCCCATGCCCAGTAAAGGCTCATTAGTAGCGGCCGGACAGCCCTCTAAGCAATTGGCGTGGTTTGTCGCAAAATTTTCCGCTGACACCAGAGATATTGCGAATTCGTAAAGATATAGTAGTGTAGTCACGCTTTCTCATCGCCCGACCGAGAGCGCCGAAGGAGTCCTCGTTGGCAATATTAAGCCTACGCCACCGCCAATCATTCCTTGCATTAGTAATCTTCGCTGTATTAGCCACGGTTCTCTTAAATCGAGCCCTATTGCCTGACTATACATTGCTGCCCCTTGATCTAATTCAAGGGATTGCCCCCTGGGACCATCTCGATCTAGGACCATTGGCAAACCCCCTAATTTCGGACCCGTTCTATCAATTTTTTCCAAGCCGCTACTTTCAAACGATTGAAATTGGTAACGGCCAGATTCCATTGTGGAACCCTTTTATCTTGACGGGAACCCCCATAATGGCAGACCCAAATTCCCAACCATTTTATTTTCCCAATCTGATTGCGGCCGTCTTTTTGCCCGCCCACCATGCCTTACCATGGCTGGCCTGGGGTCATCTGATCTTGACTGGCTGGCTCATATACGGGTTTTTAAGACAGCAAAGGCTCCATTGGCTAGCTTGCATTCTGGGTGGCGGGATCTGGATGCTGAATGCCTACCTGGTAGTCTGGTTGGAAAATCCCCACCGGCTGAGCACGCTGGCCTGGTTACCCGGCATATTCTGGGCCTATCAAAAAGCCGTCGATGATCGCCGCCTTGATTTTGCTGCAGTAGGGGGTTTATTACTTGGACTCTCTATCCTTGGTGGTCAGGTCCAATTCATCTTTGCCAGCGGCTTGATATTAGTGCTTTACGGCCTAAGTATCGTGGTATGGGAGGCTTATAAAAAGGGCCGATTATCTTTAAGGCCGCTAATCCCGCTTGTCTTAATAGGCATCATCGGGTTGGGGATTGGCGCCATCACTCTGCTTCCGGCCGGCGAATTTGCCGCATATAGCCAGCGTGTTCGCTACACACCAGAAACTATTTTGCGGACCCGATTTCCCTGGCAACATTTCGTCACCCTGATTGCACCAGACTTTTATGGCAATCCGGTTAACCCGGAAGGGTATTGGGGTCAATTGCCCAATTACGCGGAACTTGCCGTTTATTTTGGGGTTGTCTCTTTCTTACTAGCGTTAACTGCCCCCTTCGTGGCCCGCCAGCGCCGGTTTGCCTTCCCAGCCATTACCCTAACCATCATTGTCATAGCTGTTATCTTAGGCACACCCCTCGTTAGATTGCTTTTTCTATTTCCAGGCTCTCAGTTTGTGGTCCTTAACCGGCTGTTATTTTTGCTACCTTTTTGTGGCGCCTGGTTGGCGGCAATTGGCCTGGATGGTTGGCTTGCTAACCCTAACGGGCGAAGATGGATTCTGGTGCCTATCTTGCTTTTGCTTGTACTATTCACGAGCATATCGCTGTGGACCCAACAGGCGACTTTGGTCTCCCATCCGGCAACGTATACCGACCTAATCCGCAGCAGCATTCTTCTGATACTTACCATAGGTCTGCTTTTAAACCTGTCCCGCCATCCACGATTAATAGGGGGTATAGTAGTCGTAATAGCCTTCGTCGATCTTTTGCAGTGGGGTTGGGATTTCAATCCGATAACCTCGACCATTTACCTTTATCCCGAGAATGGGGTCGTTGAATATTTGCAGCAAGATACCTCCCTTCACCGGGTTCTGCCGTTACAGACGGAGAGACTCGTCTTTGGACCGAATGTCCTGAGCGTCTTTGGTATCCAGACAATTGGCGCCTACACGTCTTTGATCCAGGCCGATTATTATGACCTCTATAAAGCAATTAGTGAACAAGTTGACTTTGCCTGGCTGCGTTCCAGTCCCAACAAGCTGGCGATGAGTGTTTTCGAGCCAATGGTTAGCTTATTGAACGTAAAGTACGTCCTTTCGGCCAAACCTCTGCCGACAGAGGAAATCCTGCAGGTTGATCAGATGGGTTGTGATGAGACCGTCTTCCTGAACAACAATTGGATGACTCAAAAGTTTATCACCCCAGAAGCTGGGCTGAACCGGGTTGACATCTTGCTGGCCCCCCGCGTAGATGCCGACGACTCACACATCAGGTTTCGATTGTGGCGTGATGATGTTGGCGACGATCTTATTGCCGAGTCAGAGATCCTGGCGTCCCAATCGGATGTTCCCGTATCCCATACGATTTTCTTCGAGCCAGTGGCAGACTCGGCCGGTCAACCCTTTGTTTGGGGTATCACCGGCGATGAGAACACGGCCGTTTGCGCCGTCGGCCCTGACAAAAACCTGGCCTTTACCGCCTATGGAACCCAATTAATTTATCATAATGAAATAGAAGGTATTTGGATTTACGAAAACCCCAACCCGCTTCCCAGGGCCTATCTAGTCCATCATGCCGAGACTGTGCCTTCAGACCAATTGTTAAAAAGATTATTCGATACGGATTTTGACTTCTATCATTCAATCTTGATAACTACCCCACTGTCGAGAGAGCAGAGCGACCAATTATCAGCACAGCCAATTCGCTCTAAGGGACAAATTGAAATCACCAATTTCGACTTACACAGAATAGACCTTAACGTCACGACAGGCCAACCTGGCATATTGACCTTGATTGACGCCAACTATCCCGGGTGGGAAGCGACTGTCAATGGATCCAAACAGGAAATACTAAAAGTCAACGGCGCGTTTCGAGGACTATTTTTACCCCAGGGAACTCATACCGTTTCCTTTCAGTTTCGTCCCACTACCCTATACTGGGGCATAACTTTGGCCTGTCTTAGTATTGTACTGGCAATAGCCATCATATTGTGGACCAAATTTTTCAGAGGTAAAATCGCACGTTTGCGAATTAGTGAGCGCTTATGAGTGTGGATTGGAACTTGTGATCAAATATTTGCCTATTCGCCCCACAATGTGAATGATGGACATTGGCCAAGTATTCAAATTACGAACTATACGGATGGAACGAGTAACCGATAGGGTGCGGCCTCACATTTGGCTAGTGTTAGCCCTAGGGTTGACGTTGATTCTCTCCCTTTGGTTACAGATGCCCAGGATCCTTGATCCCTATACCTATCAGGAAGACTTTGCCAAGTTCTTCTGGATGCACAGCTATGAGGATCCTGAACTCTTTACTGCTCATCGTTACCAAATCCCTACCACCGTGAAGCAGTTAGAGATAGGACCACTATCCCTGCAAGTAGATACAACCAGCCCAGCCTACAGCTTGATAATATTCTTGGCGAGCCCGTTCTTCCCTATCACACTTTCCCACAAGCTTTTGCTGTTCCCATTGATGGTGGTTTCGGTATATTTCCTTTTCCGGATTGGGGAGAAGATCCGAGGTCCTGGAACTGGATTCGCGCTAGCCTTGGCATTTGCAGTACTCAACTTAAACGCGCCGTCCTCCGTTTCTTTAGCAGCCGGGCTGCAGCGCTCATTTGTGGCTCCGGTGCTGATTATCCTCATTTACTCCTTGATGCAGGAAAAATACTTGGCGGCTGCATTTGTCATCTTCATTGGTGGGCTGTTTTATCCACCTGTTACGTTGCTTGGTATCATCACCTATGCTTTGTCAGTCTTGGAACCGGCCGATAGCCGCTGGCGTTTTAAAGTCAACTGGCGGAATGCTCTCCCGTTGGTAATTCTATTGGGGATCGCTGTGGTATTGCTCCTCCCGGCGATATTACGGCAATTGCAGCGTGTAAATCTACCTTCTTTTGAACAGGTAGACCAGATAGGCTCTTTCCTAGGTGAACCCCAATATTCACCTGGAGGCAGATATCCAATTTTTGACGACCAATCTTTAGGATACTTGGTTGGTAAAGCGGGCCTTTTTGAGAGGGTGGAAACATTATGGCAAACTGTTTTCCTTGCCCTAATAGCCCTGGGCTTATTCTTGCTGCGACAACAGACGTGGTTCGAAACCTCTGCTACTCTCAAACGTCTATTGGCAGCCAGCCTCATCGCCTTCAGCTTGGCTTGGTTTGCCGCGTTAATGACTTCATCTTTTGTATTGTATCTTCCTAGTCGCTACGGGCGCGTTAGCCTAACCCTTGTGCTCCTGATATTTGTGGTTACTAATTTCGAGACCGGTGTGGCTGTGGCCATTTCCAGCTTCAGACACCTGAAGGCCGGACATCGCGCACTTGTCGGTCTAGCTGCCGGTCTATCTTTCCTAGTAGCGATGAATGCGGTAGGAGAAGGTTCGTTCCAAGTTTTATCCAGTCTTCGCTTCTCTATGCTTAAGTGGCCTATTGCCCTCGCTTTTACCTTCCTGGTCGGTTCTGCCTTGCTGAGATTTCTGGCGTGGAGCGTGCCGGAGGACAAGGGTAGGGTGGAGCGCTTCCATATTCCTGGTTGGCAATTGCTAGTCGCCGGTCTCGGGTTGTTTCTTCTTGGTGGTGTTCTCTATGTTCGCCCTGTCAACCACGATTACGTGAGCTCAAACCAGTCAAGCCAAAAGCTACTCAACTACTTGGGTGGATTGCCCAAGGATGCCCTAATTGCTGGTGGCCTTTGTCTGGGAGATGATGTGCCTATGTTGGCAAAGCGAAGCGTGTTGTGGAATTGTGAGCAACCAGGTGGGCAACAATCTGTTTTAGATACCCTAGGCGCCTATTACGCTGATTCCATGGTCGACGTTTTCGAATTTTGCCAGAAGTATGATGTTGATTATATGCTTGTCAACCAGGAATCCTTCGAGTTAGACAGGATTCGTGCTGGGAATTTCATCTTTGAGCCATACAATAGCCTGATAAGCCCACAAATCATCAACCGCACATTTTTTGCTCTCCAGAACATTCCTGAACAGATGCGGATGTACGAGAGCGAAGGCATAACCGTGATACCCTGTAAGCCGGAGTCAGTTCGTTTTGGCAAAGATGGCTTAAACCTGTTGTGGTCATCCGTGAACAATAGGAGGGTCACAATAGATGGCAACCTGGAAATATCCCTTGTTTGGATAGACAATAGCGGTTTCATGGGGGAACCCAACCTATGTCTGGAAATCCTGGATTCTAATGGCCATGCTGTGCAGGAACAATGTTACCGATTAACCCCGGAAAAATCCATGGATGATTCGTCCGTTGAAAATTTTGCCTATGAGATTTATGAATTTCGTATCAGCCCACACCTGGAGAATGGACTTTACACAATCACAGCTAAGGTTTATTCAACAAATGAACACGCCAGACCTGGTGAACAGTTTACCATTGGACAGATCGAACTCGACATATCTCAGAGAGTTTTTGCCCGCCTGGAGGACCTCGAAGCACGCACGTGGGAGAGTAGCTGGGACGACAAGATTGCTTTGATGGATTACACAATCAACGAATCGGCCGAGGAATCCCTGGAAATTGAGCTACGCTGGCTGGCATTACAACGCATGAGCAACTCCTACAAGGTTTTCAGAACGAAGTCGTGACAGACACACTGATTCTGCCTATGTCTGACGTCGATTCCGGCCGGTATGAGTTGTGGATTGGCTTTTATGATACCGAGACGTTAGAACGTCTGCCTCTCGATGGAGTGTCAACCCCTGAAAATCCAATTTATGTAAACTCTTTCAAGCTGTCAAATCTTGAGCACTGATCCAGGAGGGCTACTGCCGGTACTTTTTTCGGAATTGGTAATCACCCAGAGCGACCGGGTCTGTTGTCTTTAAAGGCAATTGATCGTCGCTTGACTTCGTCTATTGGATCAAGAGTTTGCTTAATCAAAAGCAGCGAACATAATGCAAAACAAGATAACTTCTCAATCTTCATCATTTTTCACAATTGTCTTGTTAATTGTATTAAGTTTGATTCCACTGATTATTTCATACCGCTATCCTGCCTTTTTGAACGACGATTCCTTCATAACGCTCACATATGCTAAGAATCTCGCCGCTGGAAATGGTTTCGTATTCAACCATCCCCCTGCCGTTTTAGGAACGACTACGCCTCTACTTACAATATTCATAGCAGGACTGGCTTTGGTTATTCCCCAAATAGATATCCCAGTTATTGCAGTATTTCTTACAGCAATCTGCTGGCTCGGAATTCCCTGGACATTTTTTTTCTTTCGCATTGAATGGGGGTTGGAGAATTGGCAAGTATGTATATTGGCTTTGGTTCTGATAGGGTCAGGCTGGGTATCCTTTTTGGGAATGGAAGCTTACCTTTTTGCTTTTCTACTGATATTGGCCATCTCCCTATTCTTCAGTGAGCACTATCTATTAACAGGGTTGACGGCAGGTCTCTTATTCCTTACCCGCGGAGAAGGTGTATTTGTGTTGGTTGTGCTCATGATTGCCATCACATTACAGGATTGGGTGAGAAAAAGATCGATAAATGTCGCATTATTGCGGACAATCGCAAAACTCGCAATTGGTTTTGCGATTCCCATTTTTATTTGGGCTATCTTCGCTCATTTTACATTTGGGTTTGTTTTACCGAACACCCTTGCTACAAAGCAAGCGTATATCCAACATGGTTTTGGACAATCCTTGTTACATAGACTGACAACAGAATGGATACCCGGATGGGGAAATACATTTGCATTTGAAGCAATGCCATTTGTGAATTTTTGGTGGATCGTCGTGATAATTGGATTTATCGATGTTCTGGTGCGAAAACGTAGGTGGTTAATCCTTCTAGGATGGGTGACTCTTTACATTATAGGATACACATTGCTAAATGTGTCCTCTGCTTGGTGGTATCAACTTCCAATTTTATTTGTCTTAAACCTGTTTTTCGCATTAGGAATTATCACGATTGTCGAAATACTTACTAGAAAATTAAAGCATCGCAATCTTGCATTGGGCATATCATTTCTTATTACTATCCTACTGATTTTTTTGTTGTCACTACCAACCTTCAATACTATTTTGGATTATCAGGGCGACTCAAGAGGACAGAGTTATGCGGCTTTAAGCCAATGGTTCCGTAAAAACACTAAACCTTCCGAAAGCCTGGCTTTTATTGAAATAGGCTATCTTGGTTACTATACAGATAATCGGATTATCGATTTGGCTGGATTGGTTCTACCTGATATTGTTCCCCATATTGCAGAAGGGGATTTTGAGTGGGGTTTCTGGAGTTACCAACCCGATTATTATGTCTACTTACCAGATTTTGATTGGGCTTTAGGAGACATTCGAGCCGATTCACAATTTAGCCAAAAATACCAACCTGTAGCAACCTTGGATGGGCCATGGCAAACCGATTTCATTATCTATAAACGAAACAGTCGCTAAACTCGGTAGTGCCTGCCAAGACCACGTTGCGACTTGGTTGAGCGACTTTCCGCGACGCCCGTATGGCACTCCGAGTGTGATTGGAAAATTTTTCAAGTCAACTCCGTAGAGTTCATCAGGATCTCTTTAGTCCGCGTCAAAGTTCTTTGTCAGAACACAACTTATATCTGAAAATCTTGTATTCTGAAGGTCATGCTTTTCAGGATCAATGCTAACAATTGTCCCCGGGAAAATCCATAGATGATACTTCCGTGGAAAATCTTGCCCATGGGATTTATGAACTCTGTATCAGCTCGCAAAACCTACTATCTAGTGGGAGAAGAACGAGGTTGCGACTGACACGCTGGTTCTGCCTATGTGTAATATGGATTCAGTCTGGTATCAGTTGTGATTGGTATTAATGATGCCGAGACATTGGAATGACTGCCGTTTGATCAAGCAACATTGTCTGAAATTCCGAACTATGCAGATGCTTTCATGCTTTCTAAACTCGATCGCTGATCCAGGAAGATTACGACCGACACCTCAACATTTCCCCAAATAGCCGGGTTAGATTCGTCATGATCAATCTTGGTTGACAAGGTTGGATTAATGGAATCCGCTAAGGGTAAGCGCTCCCCACTTTCATCGTTATAGAAGCCAAGCCATAATTCGTATCTCCCCGGTCCAAGATCATTCAGCGGAATCGATAGAGTGTCGGTTATGTTCTCATTTGCTTCCCACCAATCGGTCGGATAAGTCCAATTTCGGGGAATTGCGTCGATCTGAACAGCGATTTCATTTGTGCCGGCTTCCTTCATGTGGGCAAAAATCTTGTATGATTCACCCATACGTTTTAGCGCATGCCATCGCACATCCAGCTCTAGGGTGTTTGACTTAGAATTGGTGACGTCATATTCGGACAGGGCAATCACATCTCCCCAAATAATATCGTAACCTGATTCGGGATTAATTTCCACCGTATTGAAGGTTCGGGGTAATGCAGTATAGGTTACTTCGCCAAATACGATTCCCCTACTGTTATCTGTTTCTTCGCCCGAGCTTAGCGAGGCCACGATCAAATAGTCGCCGCTTTTCAGATACGGGCTAATCCGAAACTTGTAGGTTTCATACCTGATTTCAGGTATCTGCCACTGACTAGTCGGCAAATCTGGTGACAACGGTTCACATACCTTTTGCTTACTTTCACCGTTACTGTTTTTGATTGAGAAGCAAACTTCATAATCGGCTAGAATCTCTTTGTCAGCAATCCACTTGACAGTCATATCAACCTCACCTGCCTGTGACAAAGTACCCGAAACCTCATCATGAGCCAGGATGCCTAACCCATCTACCTGTGTAGCTTGGTTGGTCAGCTCGCCAATATCGTCCGGATCACACTGCATCACGATGAATTTTTCTCCATCATATAACTGCATACTTTGGGGAATATCCTCTAACACATAGCCCGCCTGCGAGGCAACTTCGGGATATAGAACACTGTTATATGGCTCAAAATATATAAACATATCTTCTGAGATATTAAAGGTCCTCG
>Ga0111142_1009_pt1 | contig 25972 bp, 20 predicted proteins | sample DeeMarSeWOR28_12_FD_80398 | JGI IMG/M metagenome (GOLD analysis project Ga0111142, IMG submission 80398) | Anaerolineae bacterium SG8_19 | reverse complement strand
ACCCCAGTCACCTCGGCCCCATACGACTTTGCCATCTGTACAGCCAGGGTGCCTACGCCACCAGAAGCACCGTTAATCAAGACCTTTTGCCCCGCTTGAATCTGCCCCAAATCGCGAAGACAGGTGAGAGCAGTATATCCCGCAAATGGCACGGCCGCCGCTTCTTCGAAGGACACGCTGGGCGGTTTGTACACCATCTGCATTTGAGCTTCGGATAAACATAGGTACTCGGCAAATGCTCCGCTAGTGAAGCTCAATCCGAATACCTCATCCCCTGGTTGAAACTGCTTGAAGTTCGCCCCCATGGCTTCAACCTGTCCGGCCACATCAATTCCCAACACCGGGTATTTTGGTTTGAGTAATCCAGCCATTAAGCGAGAAGCCGCCTGAACTTTTATCAACACCTCATCGTCTTTGGTGGTAGGTTTTTCGATGTCTTTGAGTTCCAGAACGTCGGGTGGTCCGTATTCTGTGTACACAATCGCTTTCATGATTTTCCTCCGAGATTGCGCGGTATATAGGTCGGGTGGCTTGTCAGGTTTTGTGGTTATGTTCCACAGTTATGACTACTTTTCCGAGGGCGCGTCCTTCTTCAAGATACCGTAGAGCTTCGGGGACCGCACTTAACGGGTAACGTCTATCAATGATAGGTACGACTTTGCCGTCTTCAAAAAGCTCCGCCAAAAAAGCCAGATCTTCTTTATTGTTTGCATCATACTTATTAAGACCCAATTTCTTACTCCCCATCCTGGAAATCACAGTTCCCAGAAATACTACTTGGAGAAAGGAAGCCAAGGAACCACCGACTATGAGAAAATTCCCCTGGGGAGTCAAAGCACGCCGATAATCGAAAACCGAGCGATTGGCCACAACATCGAGAATCAGGTCATAACGCTGCCCACTTTTGGTGTAATCCTCTTGAGCGTAATCAATGACATGGTCAGCACCAATCGAGCGTAGCATGTCTAATTTGCTCGCGCTATCCACGCCAGTCACTTCAGCCCCGTAATATTTGGCAAGCTGAACCGCAAACGTTCCCATACCGCCGCCCGCACCATTAATCAGAACCTTTTGTCCGGGCTGAACCTGTCCTTTATCGCGAAGAGTCTGCAGGGAGATGATCCCGGCTTGGGGGTAGGTCGATGCTTCTTCGAAGGTCATACTGGCCGGTTTCGGCGCTAATGCATTTTCAGAAACACATACATACTCGGCAAAAGTGCCATAACCATACGGAAAAGATAAGTCTCCCCATATTTCATCACCTGGCTGGAATTGCTTGACGTTTCTGCCAACCGCTTCGATCCGGCCGGCTATGTCAGATCCAAGTATCTGGTGCTGTGGCCTTAGTGGCCCCCCGAAGCGGGCGACCCACGTACCTCTCAGGATTTCAAAGTCAGCCGCATTTAAGGATGCCGCATGAATTTTTACCAGTACTTCATCCTCTTTGGGAGTAGGTTTTCGTACTTCTTTGAGCTGAAGGACATCCGGTGGTCCGTATTTTGTGCATACGATCGCTTTCATCATTTGAACCCTCATTGGGGTATTGTCCACTGTTATGTCTCTGCAGGGTCGCAGCCACTAAGCCATCCTGTTTTACTGACGCGAGCACACATAGAGCTACTCAGGCATGGTCAGGCAAGTGTCCAATTGTGTGTCCATTGTGTCATTGGGAAGGACAGCCTGTCTGACCATCCAATCTCCCCTAATGAGCGTGGTGACCACCCCCAATTTCTGGGTTTAACTGGCTCATAATGCCCAGCGTGTTGCGCGTCTCCCAGATTTCTGCGATCCTGCCGCCCTCAATGCGATACATCGACACGCCAGTGTACTCGACCACCTCACCTGTCGGCGGCAACATCAGGAAATTGCCCCTTGACGTGCCCCGTGCTGCCCAGCGCACCGCGACGATGTCGCCCTGCGCAACCGTAAAGTAATCGGCAATGGTCAGATCGGGGAAGGCTTTCCAACTCTCTTCTAGCCAGCCGCCCACACCGTTGATGCCGAAGTAGCTGGCTTCGCAGGGCATGGCCGTTGGATGGATGAGGATGTCTAGCGAAGCGATCTCGGCCAGTGCATCCAGATCATGCCCGATCAGCACATCATCGAAGAAGCGCTTAACCACAGCCCGGCTGATTTGGGTATTGGCCGACGGATCGCCGGCATAGGGCGGGCTGGTCGTGAACTCGTGGGAGCTGGCCAGTTCAAGCGAGCCATTAGTTGCGCGGTAGATATCGACTTTTCGCTTGCGGGCGTCTTCCGCATGTTGTGGAGGTCCCAAGGCGATCACCACGTCGCCAAAGGCGGTCAGGTTGTCAAATTCCGAGCCAGCGGTGTTGATCGTTTGCTGGAACAGTTCGACGTTCTCCTTTTCGATTTCGTTGAGCTGCCGCGGCGGCGGGGATGGTGCAGCCCCCATCTGCTGCATTTCTGCCAACGGGTCCATACCGAACCACCCCTCCGCGACCTTGCCGCCCTCAAGACGAACAATGTTCACCATGCCGTACTCCAGCCATTTGCCAGTTGGTGGAATACCATGATAGGGATCACCGGTGAAATGGCCGTAGGTGGGCAACAGCACCGCCAGGTGATCGCCCTCCGCGATCATCACCGGGATTGGGTGCCACGAGTCTGGCAGCGCGGCTTTAAAATTTGACCACACTCCGACCATACCTTCCGGTCCCAGTTGAGCGGTACCGCCCATCGGATGATGGAGCACATACTCGGGGGCAACCACCTCGCGGACGGAATCCCAATCATCGGTGTTGAAGGCTTCGATGAAGCGGGTTGCAGCGGTCTTGTTCGTCTCTATTGTGTTGTTCACAGCGGTTTCTCCTTTACATGTTCGCCCTTATCGTTTTTCATGATCCAATATTCTGTTTTTGAAACTAGACAGTGCGCATGGCAAAATAGGCCTGAAAGTGCCAAAGCCCTGTTGCTCACCCTTGAAATCCTCTGCGTCCCTGCGGTGAATCATATCGGAAACTAGATAGGCGATTCGGCGATTACGCCTGTTTGAGCTGCTTCCGCCCGCGCTTTAATACCCTGGAGCATCTTACGCTCCATCACAAAGTTGATAGGGTCAGTGAACACACGCCACGAGAGGACATTACCTGGGGTTGGCTCGTAATCCTGTCGAAATCGGATGATCAGGCGCGTCGAATCTTCATCTATTGGGTTCAAAATAAATCCCCAGGTTGTGGGGGGATTATCACCACCGAGGATGATCGCCCGACCCGGATCGATGGCAGTCACGAGGAAGTAGGGAGTACTATCATCTTGACTGAGGCGGACTTTGTCCCCAACCTGCAAATGCTGTTGTTCCGGGATGATCCGGTCGGCATTGTGCATACCACAGCCGACCAGGTTTTCCAACCGTTCGTAGCTGTACAAGCCGCCCCGACCTTGACCCATTTGTACCAACCAGGGCCAGACCACATCTAATGGAGCCTGGATGGTAATGGCGCGTGTGTTTTCCAGATTGGGATGGGGAACCAGTTCATCTCCGGGCAGACGCTTCTTCACTTCAGCCTCAGTCGCACCCCATTTGCTGTACCATGGACGTAGTAATGGGCTTGCCAGGATACTGATAGTGATAGCGACTGCTCCTAACCCTTCTTCGATAATGGTGGGATTGAATTTGCTCTTTGCCATTTTTCTCCTCACCCCCCGGACTATACTTCCCATCTGCCATCAAGTTTTCCCAATAGCAGGGTAGTCTATTTCGTCTTCTCTCGATAGTGACACTTATCATCAGTAGGGCATGATAACTATCCCCACTTGTGAGAAGCAACACAAATCATTTTGATAACCCGACAACTGCCATAACGATCGTGACCACGGCTATCAAGCCCCAGATGGTTAGGACCACATTATATAGTTTCACGGTTTCGGGCTTTCCGATACGAATGCTATGCCTTTGCATCACCTGCCGAACGACGAGCAACCGCCCGGCAAAGTACAGATACATTCCGCCGCCGACCAACCCGAAGTAAGCCCAGGATGGGTTATCGAATAGAAGGAGAATGCCCGCCACTGGTAGTATCCAGAGGCTCAGCGCATCCCAAATCGCCTCCCCGCGGCCGTCCAGGAAAAACGTTCGGTCTACATCAGATTCAGGCTCGGCCAACCCTAGCTTTGCGGCCAACGTTGGCGAAGATGCATTGATAACCTGCCCCAGCCAGCACAATATCAAGGTGAAAAGGATAAGGATCGCGCCCCAGATGATGTTCATTTTTACGCTCCTGAAAACGACAAATGCGGGTTCAAATCTTTAACAGATATAATCGTCGACCCGCATTTGCTATGTAACATCCGTTGCCGCAATCAACAGGGTCACTCACTCGATGTTCTAAAGATTTCAACCGTTGATTGCTATTTACGGTAAGTAAATGGTGTCAAAGTGAACCACCGTCCATGCAAAGTAAGCCAGCCCTACCAGCGTCCCAAAGGGAAACACGATGAACCAGATGAGGGTGATTTTCGGTTTCTCGAAGCGCAGGCTGGTCGCTGTGGTCATGATGTTGGCCCAGACAAACCAAAAGCTGACCCAGGCCAACAGGTAATGGCCCCATCGAGGGCTAACAAACACCAGTACGATTCCGATGAGGCTTAGAGGGCAGGCCAAAATATATCGGCCACTGAAATGCCGTAAAAGATCTTCTGCTCATGCCAATTATCGGCCGATCCATCGGGGTTTTTCATATCTTTGCCCCGCAACACCTGAATTTGCCAGCCCCATATGATCAAGGTAAGCAGTCCAATCAAGACCAGCAATATGTACAAGGTTATCTGTGAAAGCAGGGATAATTCTTGCAAGACATTCTCCTTACTCAGCGGATCGCCCGGCCGCTCTGTGAATCAAACAAGCGCAGAGTGCTAAAGTCCAGCAGCAAGTCGGCCGCTTGGCCGGTATGGAGCTCTACGGCCGAATCCACCCGGGCAATAAAACTCTGGGCGCTGGCTTTCAGATGGAGCAGTGATTCGGCGCCTAACAATTCCACCGCCTCAACCTGCGCCTGAAAGGGCGCCACCATCTGGTGGTCGGGGGCATCAATTGGTACATGGATGGCCTCCGGCCGGAAGCCGTAGATAACCTGCTGGCCCACATATGGCTCGTAGGCGTAGAGGCGTTTGCCAGGTGAGAGCCTGAACCGGAAAGCGCCAGCGTCAACCACCAAGCCTTCCGCTTCCTCGATGAGATCGGCCAGGAGCATGTTCATTGGCGGGCTGCCGATGAAACCGGCCACAAAAACGTTATCTGGCATGTTATAGAGCACCCGTGGCGGATCGACCTGTTGCAAGCGGCCTTCATTCAATATGGCGATGCGATCGCCCAGGGCCATGGCCTCCACCTGGTCGTGGGTAACGTAGACGAAGGTTGTCCCTAGTCGCCGGTGCAGCTCCTTGATTTCAGCCCGGGCCGAGAACCGTTTCTGGGCATCCAGGTTAGCCAAAGGTTCGTCCATCAGGAAGACGGCCGGCTCCCGCACCATGGCCCGGCCGATGGCCACCTGCTGGCGCTGGCCAAGGGAAAGGGCTGAGGGTTTCCAGTTGAGTAAATTGGGCAGGCCCAGGCTATTCGCCGTCTCTTTTACCCTCTGCAAGATTTCTTCGGCCGGCGTCTTGCGCAGCTTCAGGCTAAAAGAGATATTGTCATCCACGGTCAGATGGGGGTACAGGGCATCTTTTTCGAAAACCATGGCGATATTCCGCTCGGCCGGGCTTAAGTCATTGACGATCCGGTCGCCGATGCGGATGGTGCCTTCGTCGACCTTCTCCAAGCCGGCCAACATGCGCAGGATGGTAGTCTTGCCGCAGCCCGAGGGACCGACCAGGACCAGGAATTCCTTATCGGCTATCCTGAGGTTCAGGTCAGAGACGATGGTGACATCGTCAAAACCTTTGGTCACATGTTCAAAGATTACGCTAGCCATAGCTCGATCGTAACATAGCTTTGGCAACCTGTCTTTACCCAGCAGAATCAAGTTTGCCAAAGGCATGCAGTTCGCAGATTTTACGAAAATGGAAACCGTAAATCGCCAATGTAATAGCATGTGGCAAATGTCTGGGGCGGTGAGAAAGCGTCCAAAAAAGGAGTTTCCAGTAATTCAAACGGGCCTTGTCTAAAATGCCCAGGCGGTAAGTCGAACGGAAGAAAGCCCAGACATATTCAAGGTCCCTTGAGGCCTTGCCTTTTGGCGGCTGATACTCGCGCAAGAAAGTTTTAACACGCTGATAATAGTGCTCGGGCGAGTAGATGTACTGCATGATGCTTTCGTATCCTTTGTGCAATGTATCCAGATCCATCCTTGGGATAATGTTCGTTGTGCCGTCCACGTTGTCCCCTGAAATGCGATCGAGCAGGCGGCCCTCTTGCTTCAAACGTTGGTAAAGCCGCGTTCCAGGCGGGGCCTGTAGCAGGCCGACCATCGCCGTCACAATCCCGCTTCTCTGGATGAAATCAATTTGCCGCTGGAAGATGGAGGGTGTGTCATTGTCGAAACCGACGATAAAGCCCCCCTGCACCTTTAGGCCAGCTCGATGGAGGTTCTTCACGCTATCGATAAGATCCCGATTCATGTTCTGTTTCTTATTGCACTCGGCCAGGCTCTCCTCATCCGGCGTCTCGATCCCGATAAAGACGGTGCGAAACCCCGCTTCGACCATCATCTGCATCAATTGTTTATCATCAGCTAAATTGATGGACACTTCAGTTGAAAGCGAGAACCCCACCTTGTCTTTCTGCCATTCAATAAGCATGGGCAGCAGCTCGGTTTTCAGACACCGCTTGTTCCCGATTAAATTGTCATCCACGAAGAAGACGCTGGCCCGCCACCCCAGGTCATAGAGCGTGTCTAGCTCGGTTATGATCTGTTGGGCTGTCTTGGTGCGTGGCCGGTGGCCTAACAACACCGTCACGTTGCAGAACTCGCAATCGTAAGGGCAACCCCGGGAGAATTGGATCTCCATCGTGGAGTATCGGTCCATGTCAACCAGTCCCCACATAGGAACTGGCGTTTGTTGAATGTCGGCAAACTTGGTTGAGGTATAGATTTTTTTAGCGCGTCCCCGCTTCAGATCCTCTAGAAAGGGTGGCAGGGTCAGCTCGGCTTCGTTGAGCACGAAATGGTCAACTTCTTCAAAGCGCTCATACTCAATCGTGAAGAGCGGCCCTCCAGCGACGACAGTGACACCTGCTTCTTTACAGCGGGTTATAATTTGACGAGCTGACTTTCTCTGCACAATCATACCGCCGATGAAGGCATAATCAGCCCAGGCCAGGTCTTCCTCAGTGAGCACTGTCACGTTGGCGTCGACGAGGCGCTTCGACCAATCTGCTGGCAACATGGCGGCAACCGTCAGCAGGCCCAACGGTGGCGAGACGGCCTTCTTACCTATGAATTTGAGGGCGTGCCTGAAACTCCAGAATGTGTCGGGAAACTCGGGATAGATCAGCAAGACGTTCATTGACAATTCTCCAATTATCGATCATCCTCGGTAGGAAGCCTGCGAGCTACTAGCCAGGCAGCCACCATGCGGATGAAAAGATAACACTCATAAGAAAACGGAAAGCATTCTCAGGGTTTGAACCCGGATCTTCGCCACCCACTAGCCATGGTCGGCGGCGCCCCCAGCGGGTACGGGTGTTGTCTGAGATGGTAGATTCTGACGGCATGAGGTTGGCCTATTCCTTGAGCTCTATCAAGGGACTCTGATGAAGAGGAACCACTACAGCACAAAAATATTATAACGGAAAACTGATAGTTTTGGTTGTTTGCGACAATAGGTCGCCATCCCTTTAGCTCCTGTCGTGCTCAACCCTGAAGGCCGGTATAATGTCTGTATGGGTAATACCCTTTTGCGAACCAAATTGAACATACCTCAAATACGGTCGTCCCTGGTGCCGCGTCAGCGCCTGGTGGATAAGCTGGACGCAGGGCTGGAAATCAGAAGCGGAACTTTTGCCCGCAAGCTTACCCTGGTCGCGGCCCCGGCCGGTTTTGGCAAAACGACCTTGCTTGGCGAATGGATTTACAAGGATCGGCGGCCGGTAGCCTGGGTCTCCCTGGACGAGGGCGACAACGATCCGGCTTTGTTCTGGGCCTACGTCATCACTGCCCTGCAGAAGGTTCACCCAGAGGTCGGCCATGACGCCTTGACCTTACTCCAAGTGGCCCAGTCCCCGCCCGTTACCGCCATTTTGACCGTTCTACTCAACGAGCTGGCTGAGCTGGAGGCCAGTATCATTTTGGTTCTTGACGACTACCACACTATCGAAGCCCGGCCCATTCACGAGAACTTAGACTTTGTCCTGGACAACCTGCCTTATAAAGTACACATGGTGATCACCACCCGGGCCGATCTAGCCCTGCCCCTGGCCCGCCTGCGGGCTCGCGGTGAGTTGCTGGAAATACGCCAGTCTGACCTACGTTTCACCCTTGAAGAAACCACCATCTTTCTCAATCAGGCCATGGACCTGAATCTATCAGCCGAAGATATCGCCGTGCTGGAGGAACGTACCGAGGGTTGGATCGCAGGGCTGCAACTTGCGGCGCTTTCGATGCAGGGCCGAGAGGATATTTCGGCCTTCATCAAGACTTTTCGTGGACTGGACCGTTTTATTACCGAATATCTTGTGGAGGAGGTGCTACAAAGCCAGCCCCAAGCCGTCCAGGACTTTCTCATGCGGACGTCCATCCTCGACCGTTTGTCTGGCCCCTTATGCGACGCGCTTACCGGGCAAAACAATGGCTGGCAGATGTTAGCCCAGATCGAACGCGCCAATCTTTTCCTTGAGCCCCTGGACGACGAGCAGCATTGGTATCGCTACTACCAGCTTTTCGCTAAATTTTTACGCCAGCAACTGCGGCAGTTGCATCCCGGATCAATACCCGAATTATATAGCCGGGCCAGCCAGTGGTTTGAGGATAATGGCTTTCAGTTTGAAGCAGTCGATCACGCCTTTGAGGCTGGGGACAACGAGCGAGCAGCATACCTGATCGAAAAAAGTATCTTGCCATTCTTTAGGAGTGGCGAGGTACCTTTGACGACGGTACGAGCCTGGTTGGAGTGCCTGCCGGATGAACTTGTGGGATCTCGCCCGCGTTTGGGCCTCACGGCCGCCTGGACCTCTCTGTGGATCGGCCAGCCGGATGCAGCCGAGACGCGTTTGGGCCAGGTCGAGCGCCTCCTGACCGAAGGATCGGCCGAGGAAAGTTGGGGCCTGGAGCGGCGTAACTTGGGGGAGTTGGCCGCCGTTCGGGCCAATATCGCCTATATGAAGGGGGAGATCCAGGAGACGATCCAACACGCTCAAAGGGCTTTAGATACACTTCCCCCTGAAGAATCGTTCTTGCGCAGCATCAGTTACAATGCCCTGGGCCAGGCCTTCCGTCTGGACGGCCAACCTCTGGCTGCCAGCCGGTCATATTCACGATCGGCGGCTATCGGCCGGGCAGAACGTATCATCACTACCGGCCTTCTCGCCTCGGGCTATCAGGTCCGGGTTAAGGCCATGCAAGGCCAGCTTCGCCAGGCACAAACTGCCTTCCAGGAAGCGTTGGACTTTGCCAGCCAAATGGGTGTGTCAGCGCTGCCCGCCCTGGGTGTTGCCTATGTGAGTATGGGCGATGTGCTGCGGCAATGGAACGACCTGGAATCGGCCGGGGCCAAACTGCACCAGGGTATTGAGCTCTGCCAACAGTGGCAGGCCCTTCTGGCCACGGTCCTGGACGGCTACATGAGTCTGGCGCGGGTATACCTGGCCGGCGGGAACGGGCAGGATGCGCTTGAGGTTATCGACTTGGCGATACGGCTGGCCGAGCGCTATGAGCTACCCCAATCACTGGCCCAGGTCAAAGCCTGCCAGGTCTGGCTTTGGCTAGCCCACGGCCATGATACGGCTGTACAGGACTGGGCGAAGCAGGCAGAGAATCACACCAGTCGAAAGATGAGTTTCGCCAGGGAGCCCGAAGAGCGGATGCTGGCCCGGGTATTTATCCTCCAGGGTGGGGCCAGTAAGGCCACGGATCTGCTTTCTCGTTTGCTGCAAGCGGCCGAGGCTGCCGGCCGGATGGCGGATGTGATCGAGATTCGAGTGCTGCATGCCCTGGCTCTACAGGCGAGCGACGATGTAGGCGGTGCCCTGGCCACTCTGGAACGGGCCTTGCAACTGGCTGAACCTCAAGGCTTTGTAAGGGCCTTCGTCGACGAGGGTCCAGCCATGGAAAAGCTGTTGCGCCAGGCGGCGTCGCGCGGTATAACCCTGGACTACGTTAACCACTTGTTGGAAGCCTTCCGCCAGACACCATACCCTAAGCCACCGGCCATGGCTGGTGGCCAGCCACCGGCCCAGCCACTTCCTAATCCACTCACAAAACGCGAGCATGAAGTGCTTCGACTGATCGCTGCCGGATTGACCAACCGGGAGATCGCCGAAGAGCTCGTAGTGGTATTGGGCACAGTCAAAGCCCATATCAACAGCATCTATCGTAAACTGGACGTGTCTAACCGGGTGCAGGCGGTGTCCCGGGCGAGAGAACTGCAGCTGTTGTAGCCTACAACCCGGCTGGCCTACCCTCATTTCCGATCTATAACCCCCCAAATTTAACCATCGGCCGATGACAGGGGCGCCCCGCATTCGCTATTCTAAGGCCATTATCAGAAACATTCGTAGTTGTGTAGTTGAGGGTCACCTCCGGGGTGACTATCAACTGTCAGAATATGGAGGTCCCATAATGTCCAAACAAAATATCCAGATTCTTGTACTCGGCGCTGGCTATGCCGGTATGATGGCCGCGCTTCGCCTATCGGGCAAGACCAAGAAGCAGGGGGTAGACATCACCCTGGTCAGTAGCCAAAATGTTTTCATCCAGCGGCCGCGCTTACACCACGTGGCCACCGGTCAGGCCGTTCCCCAAAAGCCCATCGCCGACATGTTGCGCGGATCCAGGGTGATCTTTCGTCAGGGATGGGTCACTGCTTTACATCCAAACGTACGGCGCGTGACGCTAGAGACTGGACAGGGCTCAGAAGAACTGGCCTATGATTACCTAGTTTATGCGCTGGGAAGTGTCGTCGACCGGGACAGTGTGCCCGGGGTGCCCCAACACGCCTACGTTTTTGATCCCGTCGGGGATCGTTCGGCCACTGACCTGCACCAACGGCTGTTGGAGATGGGCGGCCGGACGGGTAAGGTAGTGGTGGTCGGTGGCGGCCCAACGGGTATCGAAGGGGCCACAGAGATCAAGGGCTTGTTCCCCAATCTGCAGGTGAGCCTGGTTACTTCGGGCCAGTTTGGTGCCTTTAAAGATCAGCGGGTCGAGCCCCATTTCCGCGATGGCTTCCGGAAACAGGGCATCCCGATTCTCGAGAACCGGGCTGTCGAATCCGTTACGGCCGGCGAATTAACCCTGGATGGCGGACAAGTGCTGCCTTTTGACCTGCTCCTGTGGGCCGGTGGTTTTCGGGCCCAGCCGTTGGCTCGCCAGGCTGGCCTTGTAGTCAATGAGCGTGGCCAGATCCTGGTCGACCCCACGTTGGCTTCAATCTCACACCCCAATATCTACGCTATCGGCGACGCCGCCCAGACAATAGATGAACCGGGCGTGCCACTGCGGATGGGGTTGCTGCCGGCCCTTACCATGGGCGCTCATGTTGCCGACAACTTGACTGCCCTGATCAAGGGCAAGCCCCAAAAACCGCTCAGCTTCGCCTATTACGGGCAGGGCATCTCCATGGGTCCTGACGATGCCGTAGGCTTTTCTGGTTATCCGGCCGAAGCGGTCATGGGCCCCATTTTACGCGGCCGGTTGGGCGTGTGGATTCGCAACTTCTTCGTCTGGCTGCTCTTTTTCATCCTGGATGTCGAGCGTCGCCGGCCTGGTTTCTACTTCTGGCTAGGCAAGGGACGGTACGCCGCCCAACAACGAGCCACCAGGCGCACAAGGGGGCTCAGACCTTACGGCCGTGACATTGTTTGAACTTTTTACCGCTGCCGCAGGGACAGGGCTCGTTGCGGCCGACCTGGGCATAGGCTTTTTCCTGCTGCTCGTCTTCGTCGGCGTACAGTTTCATGATCTCGGCCGGCGCCCTTTGTTCGCGCAGCAAGTTGGCCATGGTGGTCATCGGCCGGTTGACGTGATTAAAGAACATCTTGTAACCGGCACAGAGATAATTCAGCCCCGGCTCCCCGCCCGGCGTGTTAATAAACCGGTTCTTAGGGCAGCCACCGTGGCAGGCGAAACGCACTTCGCACTCCTGGCAGTAGCGGGGTAGGGTGGTCATCTTGTCCTGGCCAAACTGGCGTTGCTTGTCCGAGGCGACCAGCTCGATCATATGGCTGTCTTTGATATTGCCCAATAGGTAGTCGGGCTCGACGTAGTGGTCGCAGGAATAAAGGTCGCCGTTATGTTCCAGGGCCAGGGCATTACCGCAGGTGGGGGAGAAGATGCACAGGTTATGCTGGCCTACCCAACTGCCCAGGGTCACGTCGAATAGTTGCACGTACACCTGTCCCACGTCGTGACGTACCCACTCCTCGAAGATCTCAACCAAAAAATGGCCGTACTGCTCCGCCTGCACCGAACGCTCGGTAACCAGGTGCCCATCCTGGATATACAGCGGCCGCTCGCCACCTACTCGTTCGCTCCAACCCTGGTTGGCCAGCGGTAGGAAGTCGGCCGTGGCCCGCTCGATGATGGGGATAAACTGGACAAACTGGGTTTCTAGCTCGTCACGGAAGAAGCGATACACTTCCAGCGGGAAGTCGGCGTTGGCCGCGTGGACGGTACAGAGGATATTGTATTCCACCTCGTGTTTGCGCAGATATTCCCAACCCCGCATGACCTGGTCAAAGCTGCCTTCGCCGCCCTTGTTGACCCGGTACGTATCGTGGATCTCCTTGGGCCCGTCCACGCTGAGGCCGATAAGAAAGTCGTGTGCTTTAAAGAAGGCGCACCAATCGTCATCCAGCTTGGTGCCGTTCGTCTGCATGGTGTGGCTGATCCGCTGGCCGGGTTTTTTATATTTCTCGGCCAATTCGACGGATCGTTTGAAGAAATCCAGGCCCATCAAGGTCGGCTCGCCACCCTGCCAGGCGATGGTCACTTCTGGTATGCGATGGGATTCCAGCAGTTGCCTGATGTAGGTTTCCAGCAGCTCGTCGGCCATGCGAAAGCGGCTGCCTGGGTAAAGCATCTCCTTAGATAGGAAGAAGCAATATTTGCAGTCCAGGTTGCAAATAGCCCCGGTGGGTTTTACCAACAGGTGATAGGCCGGGGGCGCGTTTTGGGGCATCGTCAGCATGGTATTCACTCTCTTGCGCAAGGTGTGATGGAGCGCAAGCTTACACCAGGGCTTCCGATCAGGCAACCGGCCGGTTGGTGACGTTTAGCCCTATCTGGCTACAGCATGCTCTTATATCGTCACAGGCTTCCTTTCAACAGGTAGAAAATGTCGTTCCAACGCAATTCTTTCTTTATCTCAGACACCCTTGTGTCTTGATCGATCAACACAAATTCTATCCCAGCCATCTCCGCGAAGTCTTCCATATGTTCGGCTGTTAGCGCTAAGCTAAAGCCGGTATGGTGTGCACCGCCGGCCAAGATCCAGGCCGCCGCAGCAACCTTGAGATTGGGCTGCGGGATCCATAAGGCCCGGGCTACGGGCAGTTTAGGCAACGGTTCAGATATAGGTACTGCCTCAACTGTATTCACGATCAAGCGGAAGCGATTGCCCATATCGACGATGGACGCATTGATGGCTGGTCCGGCGGCGGCATCAAATACCAACCGGACCGGATCTTCTTTGCCGCCTATGCTCAGAGGGTGAATCTCCAAAGAAGGTTTTCCGGCCGCGATAGTGGGGCAGATTTCAAGCATATGGGCGCCAAGAACTTTGTCCCCTTCATGACTGAAATGGTAGGTATAATCCTCCATGAAGGATGTGCCGCCATCTAAATCGGCGCCCATCACTTTCATGGCCCGCACTAAGGCGGCTGTTTTCCAATCCCCTTCCGCTCCAAAGCCATAACCGTCCGCCATCAGCCGCTGTACGGCGATCCCGGGAAGTTGTTTCAGGCCGTGTAGATTTTCGAAGGTGGTGGTGAATCCTTTGAAGCCACCTTCTTCTAAAAAGGCACGAATCCCCAGCTCAATCCGTGCCGCGTCGCGCAGGGATTGGCGCTGTGCGCCATCTGCTAGTAAAGCGGGAACGACTGTGTAGCTATCTTCATATGTGGCGATGAGATCGGAAACGGCCGTTTTTGGCACCTCATTCACATAGGCCACCAGATCGCCCATACCATACCCATTTACTGAATAGCCAAATTGTGCTTGAGCGGCTACTTTGTCCCCTTCAGTTACTGCCACTTCGCGCATGTTGTCGCCGAAGCGGGCAAATTTCGCACCCTGAGCATCATGCCAGGCAGCAGCGGCTCGCAGCCAGGCGTTTAGTCGGTCCAGGACTTCCTCATCCTGCCAATGTCCTACCACCACCTTCCGTGGCAACCTCATACGCGAGCCGATAAAACCAAACTCACGCCCACCGTGAGCCGTTTGGTTAAGATTCATGAAGTCCATATCGATGGTTGACCAGGGAATATCCCGATTGAATTGGGTGTGCAATTGCAAAAACGGCTTTTGTAGTGCTTGTAACCCGCCTATCCACATTTTTGCGGGGGAGAATGTATGCATCCAAGCAATGAGCCCGACGCATTTTGCGGCGGCGTTGGCTTCCTCGCAGAGTTGGTAGATAGCATCTGGTGTGGTTAATACCGGCTTGAAAACAATCTTCAACGACACTTTATCGCGACTGTTCAACCCCTCCACAATGCGCTGCGAGTCAATAGCAACCTGTTGCAAAGCCTCTTCTCCATAGAGGTGCTGGCTACCCGTGATAAACCATGCTTCTAATGATTCATAGTGTTCCATGGGCAATATCTCCTTCGTTATCGATCACCCAAAGCCTATAAGTTCTGTATCTTTACCCTAGGCGATTTGGCGTGATAATTTTTCGGTGTTTTTCAACTACTGGCCGTATACATTCTGGTAACGGTCAAACAACTGGTCGATGTGTTCCGGGGCAATCGGCACCGGTTCCCCAAGCTGGTAAGCCAGAAACATGATGGCCGCGTTATCTTCGGTCATCACGGCCGCTTTTACCGCTTTTTCAGCCGATGGCCCCACGGCAAAGACGCCATGATTGACCAGCAAACAGGCTGGACTGCGGCTATTGCCCAAGGCTTCAACCACCCGCTGCCCTATCTCATCGCCGCCAACCAGGGCGAAGCCGCCACAGGGGATCTCACCGCCAAATTCATCGCCCATCGCCGTGGTGTGGCAGGGGATGGAACGGCCGACCACGGCGAACGCGGTCGCGTAACGCGAATGGGTATGCACCACGCCGTACACGTCCGGCATGTGGCGGTAGATATAGCAGTGCGATGCCGTATCCGACGATGCCTTGTAATCCCCTTCTACGAAGTTGCTGTCGATATCCACCACCACCATCGTTTCCGGTGTCAGGTGTTCGAAGCGCACGCCGCTGGGTTTGATAACGACCAGGTTCGTCTCCGGGTCGCGGGTGCTGACATTGCCGCTGGTCCAGGCAACCAGATTATTTTTGGGCAGTTCAAGGTGCAATTGCACCAGTTCCTCTTTTAGTTTTTCAAGCATGTCAATTCCTTGATCTTTTTGAAAAGACCTTATCGTAAAGCTTCTAACTCAGCGCATCCACAGCGGCTCTTTCGATGACAAGTCCTTTTTTGTAGCGTTCCATGAATGCCGAAAAGCCGTCAACATCCGCTGGATCGGGGGCTATCGTCGTGCCTTGTTCCCCTGCAAAGACCTTGTTGGAGAGATAATCTTCCAAAGGTTCATTCTCTGCCTTATTGAGCATGTACGAGGCAAGCAAGGCAATCCCCCAGGCACCGCCCTCACCTGCGGTTTCCATCACAGAAACAGGGACATTCATCGCCGCAGCCATGATCTTTTGACCCACTTCCTCTGTTTTGAAGAAACCACCATGACCGAGGACCTGGTCGATCTTCACTTGCTCTTCTTCAAAAAGGATGTCCAGGCCGATCCTCAATGCCCCGAGTGCTGAGAACAGATGCACACGCATAAAGTTTGAAAGGGTGAAACGGCTTTCGGGTGTACGGACGAACAGTGGACGCCCTTCCTCAAAGTGCGTGATATGCTCGCCGGAGAGATAAGGGTAGGCAAGCAGCCCTCCGGCATCCGCTTCGCCCGCCAGTGCCCTTTGATACAGGATTTCAAATAGCTTGGATTCATTGATTTCCACCCCAAGTGCATTGGTGAATTCTTGGAACAGACCGATCCATGCGTTGAGATCGGGTGTACAGTTGTTGCTATGGACCATGGCGACAGGCTTACCTGCGGGCGTCGTCACCATGTCAATCTCGGGATACACTTTCGACAGAGCCTTTTCCAAAACGATCATGGCAAAGACGGATGTTCCTGCGGAAACATTGCCCGTTCGCTCTGCGACGCTGTTGGTCGCAACCATGCCTGTGCCTGCGTCGCCCTCAGGTGGACAGAGAGGGATACCAGCTTGTAGTTGTTCCATGGGATCGAGCAGCCTTACGCCTTCTTCGGTAAGAACGCCTGCCGCATCTCCTGCTGTAAGGACTTGGGGCAGGATGTCTTGGAGCTTCCACGAGAAGTTTTCCGCTTCAATCTTTTCGTTGAATAGCTCGATCATGCGTGTATCGTAGTCATCGGTCCTGCTATCGATGGGGAACATGCCCGATGCTTCGCCAATGCCCATCACCTTTTGCCCGGTCAGTTGCCAATGGACATAGCCTGCCAGGGTGGTCAGATAGCTGATATCCTTGACATGGGGTTCCTTGTTCAATATCGCCTGATAGAGGTGGGCAATGCTCCAACGCTGGGGAATGGCGAATTGGAATAGATCCGTAAGATCCTGTGATGCCTGCCCAGTTATGTTATTTCGCCAGGTGCGAAACGGGACGAGCAGATTGTCATCCTTGTCGAAGGCCAGATAGCCGTGCATCATGCCGCTGAAGCCGATGGCACCAATGGTCTGGAGCGGAGTGTCGTAATTCTCAAAAACCTCGTTACTGAGCTTCCGATGGCTTTCTTGCAGGCCTGTCCAGACATCTTCGAGACTGTATGTCCAGATGCCGTTCTCGTATTGGTTTTCCCAACCAAAGCTTCCCGACGCGATTGGCGTATGATCCTCGCCGATCAGCGCCGCCTTGATGCGAGTCGAACCGAACTCGATGCCAAGAACGGTCTTTCCGCTTTCAATAGCGTATTTCTTTTCACTCATTTTTACCTCCAACAACCTTTCTTTTTCTACCAATAATGATGAACCTGGTCGCGAATAAGACGCTCGTAAATATCGCCAACCTCGACCATCGTTTCCTGGCTAAGAGGCTGCAAGTCGGCCGCAAGCGCATTGTCCTCAGCCTGTGCCGGCCGTTTCGCGCCAGGAATAACGCAAGTGACCGCGTCGAACATCAGGATCCAGCGCAAGGCGAATTGAGCCATGGTCATGCCATCCGGGACTAATGCCCGGAGTCTCTCGACGGCATCAAGACCGGTCTCGTAATCCACGCCGGAAAAGGTCTCTCCCCGATCAAAGTCCTCGCCGTATCGATTGAAGTTCCGGTGGTCGTCGGGCTCAAAAGTGGTCTCCCGGGTCATCTTGCCGGTGAGCAAACCCGAAGCAAGCGGCACTCTGGCCAAGATACCGACGCGACGTCTTTTTGCTTCAGGGAAGAACAGCTCGGCCGGCCGTTGCCGGAAGATGTTGAAAATGATCTGCACTGATTGTACGTTTGGGTACTCGATGGCCTTGAGGGCTTCCTCAACCTTCTCGACGCTCACGCCATAGAAACGGATCTTGCCCTCCTGAACTAAATCATCCAGGAAACCGAAGGTTTCGGGCATGTAGTAGACTTCAGTTGGCGGGCAGTGGAGCTGCAGCAGGTCGATCGTCTCCGTTCCCAGGTTCTCCAGGCTGCGTTCGACGAATGCGGTGAGGTTTCGCCGGTTGTAACCACTGGCGACATGGGGGTCGAGCCGGCGTCCGGCTTTGGTAGCGATGACAATCTCCTCGCTTCGCTCCTGACGCAGTCGTCTTAGCAATCTCTCGCTGCGACCATCGCCATACACGTCGGCTGTATCGAAGAAATTAACCCCACAATCTACCGCCGTGTGCAAGGCGGCCATAGACTCCTGATCATCCACCTCTCCCCAGGAGCCGCCAATGGCCCAGGCGCCGAAACTGCTAGCCGATACGCGCCAGCCTGTCCGTCCCAATTCACGATATTGCATCTAATCAACTCCTGAAGTTCTTCTAGACCCAATCGAGGATCATTGCGCCAGGCACAGCCTGCACAGCATCCACCTCTGGTTGAATCTTTGTCTCTTGTTGATAAATCTTGGTGACATGTTCAGTGAAGGGTTCCAGGAAACCGCCCTTCACCAGGGCGACCATGCTGCCGCCAAAGCCAGCGCCCGCCTGTCTTGCGGCCACCGCACCCGGCGCTGTTGACATGGCCTGCATCATCGCCGACATGGCCGGTGCACCAATCTCATACAAATCACGCGCCCCACTGTAGGAGGCTGCAAACAGTGCATGAAGCGGCTCAGGACGACCTTCAGGCAAAGCTTGAGCCAGATCCAATACCCGTTGATTTTCTTCTATGATGAACTGGCACCGTCTGGCTATCAATGCCGGCAATGCCCGCCTTTGTCCCTCAAACATGGCCGGTGTGACATCTCGCAAAGCTGTTATTTCAGGATAAAAACGCTGTAAGAGGCGTACACCCTCTTCGCACTGTGCCCGGCGCTCATCATATTCAGTGCCAACCAGGTTTCGTTTAGCTCGTGTGTTGCAGATGACGACGTGCAAGCTGGGATTTATGCGCACCACTTCGCTTGTTAGATGTCGGCAATCCAGCAAGATAGCACATCCATTCCGACCCATCACAGAACTGTATTGGTCCAGGATGCCAGTGCTGACGCCCACAAATTCATTCTCAGCCTTCTGTCCGATCAAGGCCATGTCTACGGGATCTAATTCTAAGCCGCTGAGTGTCTTGAAGAGAAGGGCTGTTGCCATTTCAATAGCGGCCGAAGAACTTAGACCACTACCAAAGGGAATGGTGCTGTGAACAAGGCCGTCAAACCCGCGCAGCTTGTAGCCGGACGCTTGCATCTCGGCCGCTACGCCACGCACGTAATTGGTCCAGGGCACCGCCTCATCACGTTGAATGTCTTCTAATGAAAACAAAGCGCCACCCGGGACATTGCAGGAGTAGATGGCCACTTGGTTGTCCTCCCTGGGACGGGCTGCTATCCAGGTATCTCGATCGATGGTCATGGTCATGACAAAGCCCATGTTGTAGTCGGTGTGGCTGCCCATCAGGTCGACGCGTCCAGGGGCTCGTGCCCAAATCGAGGGCAACCTGCCATATCGCTTATTGAATTCCTCGCTGATATATCGTCGTCGTTCTTCCATATTGAATTGGTTCAATTACCCAACTGCCGGAATGCCTCCAACATGACCGCAACATTTTGCAGAGGGATGTCGCTCATCATGCGGTGGGATGGGGCAATGACCAGGCCGGTGCCTTCCGGGGTGAGGGTATGGGCCACCTGGGAAACGGCCGTTTTGACCTCGTCCGCCGTGCCGTAAGGCAGCACTGTTTGGGTGGAAATGCCGCCATAGAACGACAAGCGGCCTCCGTACTGCTCTTGCAGCCAGACATGATCCAACACCTCCGGCTGCACCGGGTTCAACGTTGTTAAACCAATTTCTAGCAGATCGGGCAAAATCTGCTGTATCTGCCCATCTGAATGCATGATGATGGGCAGGCCACGATCTTTGAAGGGGGAAAAGAGGCGGACCAGCCTCGGCTGGATGAGCGCGCGCCACATACGGGGTGAGAAGAGCAGGTTCTTTTGTGCGCCATAATCGTCGCCAAAGTAGCCGCCGTCGACGCCCAAATCCAGATATCGATGGATAAGCACCAGTTGAATTTCGGTGATACGATCCAAAAGCGAACCCGCATAGGCGGGATCGGTCGCCATATCGATGAAAAACTGCTCGAAGCCGCGCAAAGACCAGGCCCGTTCAAACAGGGCGAACCCAAGATTGGGGACGATGAAATACTCTTCCCCTTTGGCGGCAATTGTTTCTTCAGCATCCCGCAGCAAATCAGGGGCATGTGGATCGGGCCAGTGATAGAGATCGAGATCCTGTGCTTCTGCCAGAGGACTGATAGCAGCAAAATACCCTTCTTCCCGGGTATCAAAACCTACCCCCCACCAGTCGAAGCGGACGTTGCCGTCGTCGCTGACTCGACCGTCATGACTGATATCGACGCGCATCATATGGTTGCCAAGATAGTGCGGCAGTTGCTCAAGCGGTACGTCAAAAAAAGCCGCCATGCTTTGCCCGAAAGCGGCCGTGTAGTTGATTTGCGTGGGGACGCGATCGATGGGTTCGTAAAACAACGCCTTCCGCATCCGTTCTTTACGGGTCAACGCTGTTAAAGCCATTCAAACTGTCCTGCCTATTGTGAAATATTAGGGTCGATGCTAGCATTGACGACAATGAAACCTCTTTACCTGTTTTTGCTGCTGGTATCTTTGACGGCCTGCCAGGTCGTTCAAGGGGCCGCAAACAAAACAGCCGTTTCCACCCCCACTATTACCAATACTGTTTTCTATGACATTACTCAAAGTATTACCCTGGTGAACGAAGGGCCCATGCAGCCCGAAAAGCACAATATTTGGGTCGCCCTCATCAGCAACCAAACGCCTTACCAGGAAGTTATTTCCCGTGAAATCCGACCGGCGAATTACGTCATTGTTTCCGATGAGTACGGTAACCAATACGCCGAGTTTGATTTCAAAGATCTGGAGCCCGGCCGTAGCGCTCAAATCAACGTCAGCTACGAGGTCGCCATTAATGAATTGACCTTCGACCTGGCAGACTGTAAAGGCGATTTGCCTGATGAATTTAACCAGCCCGAGCTACACATCGAGTCAAACAATCCCCAAATCGCCTCTTTAGCAGAAAAGCTTTCTTACCCAGACCAGGCCGTTTGCGAGCAGGTCAGAACCTTTTACGACTACATCGGCAACAACCTGGTCTACAGCTACAATGGCGAAGATTGGGGTGCGCAGGCAACTCTGGGAAAAATGGGGGCCGATTGTACCGAATATTCATCATTGTTAATTGCCTTGAGCAGAGCCAGCGGTATCCCTGCTCGTTATGTGGAAGGCTTGTTGTACCTGGATGAAAGTGATTCCAACGAAGCTCGCCAGGAGCATGCCTGGGTGGAAGTGTTTTTTCCAGGAAATGGTTGGACTCCCATCGATCCTACTTTAGGTCGTTCCACACTCACTCGAGAGAAACATTTTGCCCGGTATACGCCCAATCACATCGTTGTCACAAACGGCCGGAATCCGTCAACCTTGCGTGGCGCCAGCTATTGGAGCCATCTCTATTGGCCCGGCGACAGCACGATCATTCGTATTCAAGATGCAGAGTGGACCATCACACCACAAAGCGCTACTCAAATTCCATAGTTATTTGATTCGTCTCCGCAAAATCACGTGCATGGAAACAGAGACCACAATGATCAAGCCATAAATAAGTTCGGTCCAGAAGCCTGTCAGGCCGATAGCTACAATACCGGCGTTGATGGCGCCGATGATATAACTGCCTAGAAAAGTCCCAAGAATCGTGCCCGTCCCGCCAAATACTGATGTGCCACCCAAGAAGACGGAAGCCAGCGTAGACAGCAGATACCCTTCACCCAGCGATGGCCAGAAAAACGAAACCTGCAAGCTGGCTAAGACGCCAGCAAGAGCCGCAGCTAGACCAATCATGATAAAAATCGCCATGCGCGTGCGATTCACGTTGACGCCCATCAATCTGGCGCTCTTTTCATTGTCGCCAATCAAATAGATGTGCGCGCCGAACCGGGTGCGATTCAATATGATCCAGCACAAAATGGCGATGACGAGAGACCACCAGAATTGATTAGGGATACTGCCAATCCCCTTACCAACAAGGAGCTTATAAACGAAGCTCTCCCTGGCCGTGATCAGCGTTGCGCCTTGACCTTGTAGGAGTACCAGCGACAGCCCACGCAAGAAGAATTGCGTACCGATAGTCGCCACCAGCGATGGGATGCCAATGCCCACTACGAGCCCTCCGTTCAAAATCCCCGAGGCGATCCCGGCCGATAGCGCGGCGATGAGGGCCAGGGCCACGTTACCTGTCGGCTCAAATATGAAAATAAAAGCCACCATGCCCATCGCCATAATGGATGGGAAGGAAAGGTCTATCTCCCCGGCAATGATGACCATCGTCAAGGGCAAAGCCATGATGGCGAAGAGAGGTGTTGTCGCCATGTAGGCATAGTAGATCTGGGGCGATAGAAACGTCTCGGGAGCGGCAAGGATGAAGAAAAGCCATAATCCGAAAAATACGACGATCATGCCTAGCTGAGTCGCATTCTTGCGCAAGAAGCTTCTCCAATTAAATGGTTCTTTCTTCGGTTCAAGGACTAGCTCCTCGCCAGACAGTTCCTCAATTTCAGTGCTCATAATCTTATCACCTCGAATTATGTGTCAACACGCCGGGGTAGAAATCTGTTTAATCCAGGCTACCTGTCTCCGCAACGCGGTACATCTTCTCCATCAGGTCGTCGAGGCTGATATCAGATGTATTGAATTCGCCGGCTACCTTTCCGCGATCGAGCACGACTACGCGGTCGGCCACCGAGTAGACATGAAAGATATTGTGATCGATAAAAACGGCCGATTTGCCCGCATCTTTGATATGGCGCACAAAGTCCAGCAGCCTGCGAGTTTCTTTGAGTGATAGCCCCATGGTGGGCTCGTCCAATATGATGATTTCTGCGTCGAAATAGAGGGCACGCACGATAGCCACGCCCTGCTTTTCGCCTCCGGAGAAGGTCTCGATGGTTGATTCCGGATTCACTGCGCTCGAAGTGAAACCCATCGACTGAACCATTAAATTGCTCGTCTCATTCTTCATTCTCTTCACATCCAACAGGCCATATGGTTTCCTAAGTTCGCGGCCTAAGAAGATGTTGCGCCATAACGTCTGTTGCTCGGCGAGAGCGCGTTCCTGGTAGACGGTTTCAATGCCCAGGGTGCGGGCCATGGGCACGGAGAGCGACTCGATACGGTTTCCGTCGATGTAGAGCTCGCCGGAACTGGGTTGGTGATAACCGGTCAGGATTTTGATTAAGGTTGATTTACCGGCCCCATTGTCGCCCAGCAGGCCAACCACCTCATTTTGTCCCAATTTTGGATACGTCTCGCAATTCCATTCTGTAAGTTGGTTCCATAATCCTCTCCACGAGTGAAAGATGAGGGCCAAACGGCCGTCTGGCCCTCATCCAAGCTCGGCGCGGCGTCTCAAATACAGACGGCCGTTGCCGTGACGCTTGCTCTTGACTAGCGAATCTGTGCTTCTGCGAGGTCGGCCAGCAGGTCGATGTTATCGGCGTGGGCGAAGCCAGCGCCGGTATCGATGTGCAAACCGGTAAAGAGATAGTTGTTCGTCAAGCAGATCTGTAGAATCGGCAGGTAACCTTGCAGCCATTGCTGCTGGTCAATGACCAGATCCGTCCAGCCGCCGCGAATTGCCTCTACCGTTGCCGGCGATAGATCGAAGCCAGCTCCGAAAACATCATCCGGTCCCAGACCCGCCGTATCCATATAGGTTTCCAGCGTTGACGTCAGCGCGCCATGATCGGTCACCACCAGCTTGACATCCGGGTTGGCGGACACGTAACCCACAAAGGTCGGTATGCCAGCCGAGGCATCTGCGTTGGTAGCATCGTCAATTTCCAGGTAATCCACGGTCAGTCCCGCTTCTTCCAGGGCATCGATTACGCCCTGGGTGCGCTGTCCGCGCCCGGCCTGCGCCAGCAATCCCCATACCATCGCCTTATCGCCGTCACCCAGACCAAAGCGGCTGACCGCTTCCGCGCCCAGCGCATAACCGGCCGAGTACAATTCGGCGCCCACGTAACCAAAACCACCGGAGGCATATTTTGCTTCCAGTTGCGGTAGGGTCGTATTTTGGCTGGTGACGATGATGCCTTGTGCGATAGCATCATCTACCACGGCCTGGAAGGCATCATCGCCTGGGTGACCCATGATGGCGATGCCGTCCGGCTGCGTTGCCGCCGCTTCGGCGAACTGGGTAACCATCTGTTCCGGGTTCCAATCCGACCAGACATATTCCACATTGGCACCTAGATCGGCCGCCGCGGCCACAGCGCCGTTATAGACGACCTGTGCAAATGGACCACCGGGTGAACCACCGGGGAAGAAGACGATGTCCGTATTGCTGCACCATCCGACTTGGGCAGCTGGAGCAGCACCTTCCGTTTCGCCAGGCTCTTCGGCTGGTTCCTCGGCTGGTTCCTCGGCTGGTTCCTCGGCCGGTTCTTCTGCCGGTTCCTCGGCCGGTTCTTCTGCCGGTTCCTCGGCTGGTTCCTCGGCTGGTTCCTCGGCTGGTTCTTCGGCTGGTTCCTCGGCTGGTTCTTCGGCTGGTTCCTCGGCCGGAGCAACCTCTTCTACTGGCGTCGGTTCCTCGGCCGGTTCGCCACAAGATACCAGCACCATCCCTAATACAAGAAGGGCAATTACCAAAAGGCTAAACTTTTTCATTTTTCTCTCCTCATGAGTTGTCAACATTCCAGATCAAACAGCACAGCAATCTCTCTTAAGCAATATTTCTCGATAATCACCTCCTCCTTCGAAAAGCGAAATTCGTTCAAACCCACTTGGCAACACGGTTCAGAATTTCGAGCTCTTCTTCCTCACTATCAGTTGCCATCCACAAAAATAAGCCTGGCGGTTTCAGCTCGGCCATGAAAGCATCCAATTCTTTCTGGTTGAGATCGACGATCGTGGGTACCCCGCGTGACTGTAATTCCTTCAAGAAAGGCACCCACTGCATAATGGGTAAATCATCACCCACACCCTGTACCCACTGCAGGGCATGAACTTGCGGCACGCTTAAAATCGCCTCCAGATGCCGGGCGACACCCTTACCATCTACATGGAAAATATTGTGGGTCATTGTTTGCACTTCGCGCCGGAGTATAGGTAGGCCAAACTCCCTGAAGAAAGCCGGCGAAATCAGCGTGGAGAAATCACAACTAGGAATGTGCATCCTTTCGAATGATGGAATTCCCATCCAGCTCACCGACAATTGGTTGTGGGCTTTGAGCATTTTGTCAAAATGGTCATAGACAATTTCAAAATCGGCAATGGCTAGTTCTGCCAGCTCTTTTACTTTACCCGGATTATCGATCATGTCGAAGCAGAGTTGTTGTGGATCCCGCCAGGCAGCCACACAATCGAGACCTGGGTGAAGATCGGTATAGCCAACCAGAAATTTTCCTGGACTTTGCTCCAAGGCGAATTCGGTAAGCTCTTCAAGCTTGCGAAAATATTCGTTATCCATGTCGAGTTTTAGCGTCTCGACGTCATCCCATTCGCGGACCAGAGGTATTGACCAGGAGGTCACTTCACCGAATTCAAGTTCCGCGCCATAGAACGCTGCGTAAACATCAGGACCCAGGTTGGGGAAGTAAACGGGAAAGGTTTCACCGTGAAATTTTTGTCCTTCTATTGATTTTATAAAGAGGTCAACCTGAGTTTCCACATCGAACCACCATGCTTTCTTTTCGGTGGGTGAAAGCTGAGAGATATCCTCCTTGGCTGCTTCTAGGAAAGCATTATGAGCGATAAAGCGCACAGGCGGTCGATCAATGATCTCGTTTTCATACCAGGCATAGATGCGCTTCATCGACATATCAAAGTCTTCCATGCCATCTATCTCTACGGTCCACCAGGTCTGTTGCTTTTGCTGGATCATCTGTCTCATTAACCGAGTGCACCATAGGGTGTACTGG
>Ga0111142_1066_pt1 | contig 27127 bp, 21 predicted proteins | sample DeeMarSeWOR28_12_FD_80398 | JGI IMG/M metagenome (GOLD analysis project Ga0111142, IMG submission 80398) | Anaerolineae bacterium SG8_19 | reverse complement strand
GGCGAGCATGGTTTTTGGAGGATGATCCTATGGCTGAAATCATTATAAATTTGGACAAAATATCCGTTGCCCTGGCCGGGCAGGCGATCTTCTCTGACCTTGATTGGGAGTTGCAGTTAGGCCAGCGGGTCGGTCTTGTGGGGGCCAACGGCGCCGGAAAATCGACGCTGCTAAGATTGATCAACGGCGAATTGCCGGCCGAAGAAGGCAGCCTATATTGCCAACCGGGATTAACGATCGGGATGCTAAAACAAGAACCGGATATACCGGATGATCAAACCATCTGGCAAGTAGTGCGCACGGCTGTTCCGGAAATCGGGGATGTGGAACAGAAGATGAGCCATCTCGAGAAAAAGATGGGGGATCCCGCCATTTACGAGGATCCCAAGACTTTGGCCAAGGTTCTGAGTAAACACGAACGATTGCTCGCCGATTATGAACGGCTAGATGGATCCCGATATGAATCACGGTTGGAAGCTGCTCTTAGCCGTTTGGGCTTTGCCGAAGATTCTTGGGACCAACCGGTCGGGCAACTCAGTGGCGGTCAGAAGAAATTGGTTTTACTAGCCCGCCTATCGGTTCAACAACCCAAATTATTGTTGCTCGATGAGCCGGACAACCACCTGGATCTGACGGCCAAACGGCACCTGGAGCGATTCATCAATGGCTACAAAGGCTGTGTGGTGATCATCAGCCACGATCGTTATCTATTAGATGAAGTAGCGACCCATATTGCCGAATTGGAAAACGGCCGCTTGACCCTCTATCACGGTAATTATTCAGCCTACAGCGCTGAACGGGAGATACGCAGGCTTCGTCAGCAACAGCTTTATGCTGCCCAACAGAAGGAGATCGCCCGAATCGAGGCTGCCATCGCCCGTTTCGAGAAGTGGGCTTCGATGGTGGTCGATGTCCGTCACGTTCGCCAGGCTCGTAGTCGGCACAAGATGCTGGAGAAGATGGATCGGATCGAGAAGGTTGTAGACGCCCGGCGTATATCACTGGAATTATCCGGTTGGCGGGGTAGTAAAAAGGTGATCGAGTTGGAGAATGTAACCAAGGTTTTCGAAGATGAAACGATTCTATGGAGCGGGCTAAACCAGATCATTTGGCACGCGGAACGGGTTGGCCTCGTCGGTCCAAACGGCGCCGGAAAGTCGATGTTATTAAAACAATTACTCAATCCGGAGGATGTGGGTGGCGGCCGGATCAAGATCGGGCCAAGTGTCCAGATAGGCTATTATGACCAGGAGCATGAGAACCTGGATTATGAGCAGACACCGATCGATGAAATTCGCCGGGCGGCGCCCCTCAGCCGAGAAGCGGCCGTGGCCTTTCTGAACCGTTTCCTGTTCTCATATGATCAGATGCAAGGCCCGGTTGGTGACCTGAGCGGTGGCGAGCGCAGCCGCTTGCAATTGGCCAAACTGGTCCTGTCACGCCCAAATTTGCTGTTGTTAGACGAGCCGACCAATAACCTGGATATTGCCTCCATCGAAGTGCTGGAAGAAGCGCTGGACGAATTCGTTGGTACCGTCTTGATCGTCTCCCACGATCGTTACTTCCTGGATCGGGTGGTTGATCGGGTACTCGAGCTGCGTGATGGCCAGTTGCGAGAGTTCAGTGGCGGCTATACGGATTATCTGGCTGAGGTTGGGGAGCAGGAAATGGAGATGGTGACTTAACCACCGTACTGGTGGAATTACTCCTTTCTGGCAACGCCGACCAGGTGAATATAACGATCGGTGGGCAGGAGGCCCTCAAACCAGCATGATAGACGGTAGAAGGACGGTCTGAAGGAAAAATAGGTTGGATCGGGAATGGCTTGTAGCTCGATTAATTGCATCTTACCTTGCCGTACCAGGCTCCGTAAATCAGCCTTGGTGTTGGCTCGATAATAAGCCGGAAACGCATCGGCCGAAGACCGGCCATAAAATCGGGGAACGATGCGACCTTGCAAACTGCCGAAGCGGCCCAGGGTTAAATTGATCCCTGAAAGCGGGTGCCGTCTGTTGGGTGTAATAAAAACAAATACGCCCCCTGGGCGAAGAACCCGGCCGATTTCCTGAAAATCGGCCGCTGGCTGGTCGAGATGTTCTAACAACCAGCTGGCGAAGACGAGGTCAAAGCTTCTACTGGCAAACGGAAGGCATTGGCTCAATCCGGCCGTGCGGGGCAGTGGGGGTTGGCGGCTAGCCAACCGGTGTTCTTTTAGAGAAAGCCAATCGGGATCGAGGCCAACTACCTGCCTGAGGGGGTGGTTCAACTGCTCGACCAGGCCTCCCCGGCCGCAGCCCAGATCCAGCACTATACTTCCTGGTTGTAAATGGTGCCTTACGAAATCGGCGTAAACCTCGGTCGCCGGCCGCCAGCCAGGATGCTCTGCCCGGTATCGTTCACGAAGTTGATTTTGCCGGTCCAGGGATAGCATACCTCTATTTTATCGCCATGTCGTTGACTCTACGATTCGACCGGTGACGATAAGGGAGCAAGGTGAGAGGGCGATTTGATGATCGCCAGTAAACTTCAAGGACCATACCCAACGATTATCTCAATTATGCAGCACCCTGCTTCAAGGCTGGAAAACGGTTAAAATATAGACAAAATGGGAGGAATATTTCAGTTTCTTAATGCTAATCCTAATAAATTTCGGGAATTATCCACATGTCTAACGATCATTCTACCTTGTGGCAAACCAAGCTTTCCAGGCCGAGTTTCACACGCACATTAGTCCAACGCCCACTGTTGCTGGAGCGGCTGAATAAAGGGTTAGACCATCGGCTGATCTTGGTTTGTGCTCCAGCCGGTTTTGGCAAGACCACCCTGATCAGCTCGTGGATTGAGGACTTGGGCAGAGACGATGTAGGCGGATCGGCCCGGTTGCCAGCAGGATGGCTGTCGCTGGAAGAAACGGAATCCGACATTATTGTTTTTGTTCAGTATACGATCGCCGCGTTGCGCACGATCTTCCCTGGCGCTTGTGCCAATACCTTTGCTTTACTCCAGGCAAGCCAACGCCCCCCTCTGAAGATTATCGCCACCTTAATGAGCAATGAGATCGAACAGCTCCCCAGCCGTTTCATCCTGGTTCTGGACGACTTTCATACAATTCAGGGAGAAGCGGTCCCCAATCTTCTGAATGAACTGTTATTCCATTGGTCCCGTACACTCCACCTGGTATTGATCTCGCGCAGTAACCCGCCCCTGCCCCTGACCAGGTTGCGAACGAATGACCAACTCACTGAGATTCGCAGCCGCGACTTGCGTTTCAACAAGGAAGAGACAGCCGATTTTATCCGCCTGGTCCTCCAAACGCCGCTGAGCGAACCCTTGTTGGAAAAACTGGATGAAAAGACGGAGGGCTGGATTGGCGCCTTGCGCTTAGCCACTCTGTCGCTGCGCACCATAACCAACTTAGAAGACATGTTAACGCACTTGGACAGCTCTCAACAGATACTTGTTGATTACCTAGTGGATGAGGTCCTGGGAAAGCAATTTCCTGTTATCCGGACTTTCTTGTTAAAAACCTCCATCCTGGATCGCTTTTGCGCACCCTTGTGTGAAGCTGTCATTGGAAAGCTTGACCCAGCGTGGAGCATCCGCGCCTGCATCGACTGGCTCGAACGCGAAGAATTGTTTATCGTCCCCCTAGATCAACCCAAGTATTGGTTTCGCTATCACCATCTGTTTCAAGACTTACTGCAGTATAGATTATCTACTGAAATAACACCAGAAGAGGTGATAGATTTACATCTCAAGGCATCAGTCTGGTTCGAGGGGAGAGGACTGATAGATGCGGCTTTAAAGCACGCCCTGCTCGCGAATGATCTCGACCTGGCTGCCGGGCTGATAGAGCGCGGGTTACGAGATGCCCTTAATCGCTCGAATTGGCAGGCGATGGAGCGCTGGCTGCACTTGTTACCAGAAGAAATGATCCAGGCCCGGCCCTGGCTCTTGTTGATTAGGGCCTGGATTTTGCAATTTTCCTGGCAGCTCAAAAAATTATCAAAATATCTCTCCCAGGTAGAAGCCCTGATCAATGAAGCCGGTGGGGTAAAGCGAAGCACGGATGATCTCCCGTTAATTCGCGGCCATATCGCCGTGTTAAAAGGTCAACAAGCGTATCACAACAACCAGCTAAACAAGGTAAAGGCTTACTGCCAGGAGACCTTGAGGCTCATGCCTGAATCGTGGGTGTTCGTGCGCGGTGGGGCGATATTTTACCTGGGTCTGAGCATGCAGACCAGTGGCGAGGCAGTAGTTGCCGAGCGTATGCTCCTCGATTTATTTGAATCCCTGGAAAACAAGGCAGACGTTTTTGCCTTGCTTCTGCTTCAGGCGCTGTGTTTCAATTACCACAATGAGGGCTTACTTGAGAAACTCCGTCAGACTGCGGTTTTACTGCTCCAACAGGCAACCTATGGTGAGCGAGTGCTTTACCAGGCCTGGGCTCACTTTTTTCTCGGCAATGTGTACTACCAATGGGATGAGCTGGATTCCGCCGAAGAACACTTCGCCGCGATCATTAAGGATCGTTATTTAGCCCACCAAGCCTCACTGCAAAATGGCCTGTTTGGCCTGGCCTTGGTGCACCAGGCCAGAGGAAAAAACGCAGAAGCCATCCAGATCCAAGAACTCGCCCAACAAGCTGATATCGAAAGGATTGGGCATGTAGAGGATAGCACGCTTTCCATGGGCGCCCGGCTGATGCTCCTGCAGGGAAATATGGTTAGCGCCTTCCGCTGGGCCAATGCTTTCACGGCACCGGTACCTGATCATCCGCTGCTCTGGCTGGAAGAGCCACATCTAACCAGGGCCCGTATCCTGCTGGCTCAGAACACTCCGTCAGACCCGCAGGAAGCGCTTCAGATTCTCGATGCATTTTACGAGATCGCGGAGCGAACGCATAACAGGCGCTATCAAATCGAGATCCTGGCTATGCGTGCCCTGGCGTTGGCAGCTCAAGGTAAGACCAGGGAATCTCAGGCTGTGCTAAAGCAGGCAGTCAAGCTTTCGAATGTTGGTGGTTTCCTTCGGGTTTTCGTCGATCTGGGCCCGGATATGCAGAAGATGCTGGGCCGGCTTTTCAGCCAGGCCTATTCTGTAGATACGATTCGTCCCATCCTAGCCGCGTTCCCTGAGGATGATAAGAATCTGGCTGGCAGCGAAAGTCCAGGTCGCCGTCCATCGCTCGATGAATCGACTTTGGCCGAGCCGCTGACCCCGCGCGAGAAACAGATCCTGGCCCAGTTGCAGGAGCCAATCAGCTTCAAGGAAATCGCATACAAGCTAAGTATTAGTTACCCTACCGTGAAACGCCACTCGATCAACATCTACGGGAAACTCGGCGTCAACTCCCGTTGGGACGCAGTAGCCAAAGCAGTAGAACTGGACATCCTTCCCCGCTGATCCCCTTCCTTATTAGCAATTGATTTGCGCGAGAAACGTTCACATACCGACGAAGTGTATCGGCAAATCACCAAAGTAATCGGCGGCGATTCAATATCTGTTTCGTGAAGATTATTGCTGCCGATTACACGTCATCGACCTACACCTTTTTGCACCTACGGGGTGGTATCGACGCAGTAGATGCTTTGTTATGATACGTTCATGACAAACGAGCCTTTTGCGAGCATATTGCTCTTCGATAGTCCAGCCAGGTACCAGATTCGTGTCTTAGGTTGGATCAACGAGAGCTGGTCTGATCGGCTGGAAGGGATGGCGATCAGCCTGGATGCCGCCGATGAGGAACAGCCCATTTGCAAGCTGGAAGGTGAATTGCTGGACCAGGCTGCTCTGATTGGTGTGCTCATTACGCTCTATGAGCTACATCTACCTGTACTTTTGGTCAAGTGCCTGACCTGCCAGGCAACAAACGCCAGGGAACCATAGCGAGACCAGCCTTATCCGGCATAAAACACTTAAATAGGAAATGAGGAGGAGAACAGAATAATGAAATCACGTCCAATTGGTGTAACTTAGCTGGCTTTATTGGCCGGGTTAGTCGCCGTCCTAGTGGGCATCCACGCTCTGCAAGCTTCGGGCATTTTCCCTTACATCTCCGAACCATTCCGGGTGCTTGACCTCAGTTTCTGGTCATTCCTGATGTGGGGGCTTCTCGTCTGGGTATATGTCTTGCTGACGCAGATGCTGGATAAGATCACCTCCTTGCAAAAGTTAGAGCTGATCAATATCCAGGATGCTGCCATCGTCACTTAGCCAGAGGGCAAGAAAACAAAGTAACTGGTCAATATGGCTGGAATCGGAGCGCTGCAAGGCGCTTTCTGGCGGCCGCCGCATTAGCGATCGTTCAGTAACTCGGTGGCACCTACGGTAAGAACCTGTCCGAGCAGCATGCTATTTGTGAGTGGTCAAGCTGTTGGATCCGACTTTAACAAAGGTTTCAGAGACTGTATTACCGATTGCTTCGTTTGGTTTTAGATGAGATGGGATGCAGATAATTTGACAAGGAGGTTGCTATGGCCAAGAAAAAAGGCAAGAAAAAAAGCAAGAAGAAGGACAAGAAGAAGAAATTGTAAGTCCAATTCTTTGCCGTCAATGGTTGGATCCAACAGCTTGACTGCTCACAAATACGATATGAAAGCGCTAACATTGTTTAGATCACCAAACGGATTGGGCCATGCTGAGACCATCCGGGCCGAAATGCCACTGACTTAATTCTTGATTTCAATCGAGGAGGAAATGATGTCTAAGAACAAGAAGATGAAACGCAAGCAGTTCGAGAAGGAGTTGGAAGTACTCCAGGGAGAGCTGGTCAAAATGCAGGAGTGGGTGAAAGCCAGCGGGGCCAAGATCTGTGTCCTGTTCGAAGGTCGCGATACGGCCGGCAAGGGTGGGGTGATCAAGCGTATCACCGAGCGAACCAGCCCGCGTGTCTTTCGCCATATCGCCTTAGCCGCGCCAACAGAACGTGAAAAATCACAGATGTATTTCCAACGTTATATGCCCTATTTGCCCGCAGCGGGAGAGGTCATTATCTTTGATCGCAGTTGGTACAACCGGGCAGGTGTCGAGCGGGTGATGGGCTTCGCCACTCCGGAAGAAGTTGAATATTTCTTGAGATTCGCGCCAGCTGTTGAGAGATCCATCATCCACTCGGGCATCATTCTGATCAAGTATTGGTTGGAAGTGAGCATGGAGAACCAAGAGGAACGGCTAAGAGCACGCGACGAAGACCCGCGCAAAATCTGGAAACTCACGCCAATGGACCTGAAAAGCTACACCCATTGGTATGATTACTCTCGGGCTCGTGATGCGATGTTTGCGGCGACAGATACGACCGATTCCCCTTGGTACGTGGTGGATGGCAACGACAAGCGCCGGGCGCGGTTGAACTGCATCACGCACTTGTTGAAGCAGGTCCCCTATGAAGAGGTGCCACGTAAACCGGTCAAGTTCCCCAAGCGACAAGCGAAGGGAGATTACAAAGAGCCAGATTATCCTTACCGGATAGTCCCCGAGATCTATTAAAGGAGTTAGTGAATATGGCAGAAACAACAAGTAATCAACCGAAATGGTTTACCTTGACCGCTGAGGCAGTTGAGCAACAACTGAAAGTCGATCCGGCCAAGGGCTTGAACGCGGCCGAGGCCCAGCAGCGCTTGCAGGAGTATGGACCCAATGAACTGGCCGAAAAGAAGAAGGAGCCAGGCTGGCAGGCCTTCCTGCGCCAGTATAAAGACCTGATGCAGATCGTCCTGCTGTCGGCGGCAGTCATCAACCAAATCTTCGTCGGAGAATGGGGAACCACGCTGGTGCTGGTGGGCCTGACCATTTTCAACGCTATCCTGGCCCTGCGCGGTGAGGCCAAGGCCGAGGCCAGCCTGTCTGCCCTGGCCGGGACGATGAAGAACATCACTCGGGTGCGCCGTGATGGCGAGACCCAGGAAGTAGACGTCTCGCTATTGGTGCCAGGCGATGTCGTGTTGATGGAGGCGGGCGACCGCGTGCCGGCCGATGGCCGCTTGTTTGTCAGCGCCACGCTGGAGATCGAGGAATCCGCCCTCACCGGCGAGAGCGTCGCCTCGTCCAAGGACACTGAGGTCATCGATAGGCCTGACGCGCCCCTGGGCGACCGTCACAACATGGCCTACATGAACACCGGGGTGACGCGCGGGCGGGGCGAGATGATCGTCACGACCACCGGTATGGGCACTGAGATGGGCAAGATCGCCGATCTACTCAACAAGACCGAAGCCGACAAAACGCCGCTGCAAAAGCAGCTCGACCGGCTGACGGTGATTATTGCGGCACTGGCGGGTCTAGCCTTCATCCTGATGGTTATCATGGGACTGAACAACGGGCAGGACCTGGATGCCATCTTCGTCGCCGGCGTGGCCCTGGCGGTCGCAGCCATCCCAACCGGCCTGCCGGCTGTAGTCACCACCATGTACTCCATAGGCGCGCGGGCCCTGGCGGCCCAAGGCGCCATCGTCAAGCGCCTGCCGTCAGTGGAGACGCTGGGCTCGGTCTCGGCCATCTGCACCGACAAGACCGGAACGCTGACCCTCAACAAGATGACTGCCCGCGAGTTCACCATCCCAGGACAGAACCGCTTCACGGTGACTGGCGAAGGATATGGAACGCAGGGGACATATGAGCTAGCCAGCGGCATAGAAGGGCTACAACCCTGGCAGAAAAATACCCTGACCTACAGCACGGACGGCAAGCTGCTGAGCGCTGGCGGCGCCAGGGTCGATCTCGACCAAATCCTGCTGCCCATGGCCTTGTGCGCCGACGCCACTCTCGATAACGGCGCCCTGATCGGCGATCCCACCGAAGGTGCGCTGATCGTCCTGGCCGAGAAAGGCGGCATCAGCGTGGACGGCGCCCGCGAGATGTATCCCCGGGTAGCGGAGCTGCCCTTCGATGCGGACTACAAGTTCATGGCCACCTTCCACAATATGACGAACGAACAGGGCCAGCCGGTGGTGCGCTGTTTTGTCAAGGGCGCGCCCGACGTCTTGATCGCCCGCGGCAGCTCGTATTGGATGCCTGATGGAGAGGTCTTGCCGGTCACGGACGATAATCGTCAGTTGGCCTTAGATGAAAATGAACGCATCGCCAAGGCTGGGGAACGGGTAATGGTCGTGGCCCGCCGCGACTTTGACCCTCAGACTTTCGATCCGAAAGCAGATTTGCTCGAACAAGTGAACGACCTCACCCTTATGGCCATGGTCGGCATCGTCGATCCGCCGCGCGCCGAGGCCAAAGACGCCATTGCCGAGTGCCATAATGCCGGCATCCAGGTACGCATGATCACCGGTGACCACGCCGTGACCGCGGCGGCCATCGGGCACGAGCTGGGTATCGAAGGCCAAGCCTTGACCGGGGCACAATTTGCCGCCATCCCTGACGAGCAATTGAAGCAACAACTGGACCAGATCGGCGTGGTGGCTCGCGTGACGCCGCAGGACAAGATCCGGCTGGTAACGATGCTCCAGCAGATGGACAACATCGTGGCCATGACCGGTGACGGCGTCAACGATGCCCCGGCCTTGAAGAAGTCCGACATTGGCGTGGCCATGGGCATCACCGGCACCGAGGTCTCCAAGGGCGCGGCGGTGATGATCCTGACCGACGACAACTTCGCCACCATCGTCAAGGCGGTGGCCTCTGGGCGGGCTATCTACAGAAACCTGTTCAACTTCGTCCGCTTCCAGATGGAGCAGCTGGTGGCCTTCATCTTATCCTACCTGCTGGCTGCCTTCTTCTTCGTACTAGGAGGAACCCCGTTTTCGGCGGTCGTCGTCCTGTTCCTGAACTTCCTGATCACGGTCCCGGTGGCCATGGCGCTAGGGTTCGACAAGCCGGCCCCAGGCCTGATGGAGCAGAAGCCCCGACCGCTAAAGCAGCCCATCCTGTCACGTTCCCAATGGCTGCGCATCGTCTTCCTCGGAATCCTGACAGCGATCGCTACCATCTCTCTAGAAGCGACTTACGAGGCGACCGAAGCGACCCTGGCTGCGACCATGGGCTTTGTGGCCTTCGCCATGCTCAGCATCGCCATGGGGCTCAGCGCGCGCAGCGAGACCAACACCGCCTTCAACCGGGACATCTTCCACGATCGAAACCAGGTGCTCCTCTATGCCCTGGCCTTCCTGATGACCTTCCTGGCGACCGAGCTGGGCTTCTTGCAGCGCATCCTGGGTACGACTTCACTAGATGGCGAAAAGTGGCTGATCTGTATTGGCCTCGCTTTTGCCTTGCTTCTCGTCGACGAAGTGATCAAGTTCTTTCTGCGTCGAAGCCGCAAACAAAGCGCCTGAATCGAGAGCGTAACACCAATGGGATTGGAATGATGAGGACTGCCATAACAACAGATTCGGCGCAAACCTTCCGGGCGAAAGCGGAAAGGTGGGCCCCTGGCCTACGAGTTGCCCGCACCTATCAAACGGCCTGGCTGCCGCGCGACCTGGTGGCAGGTCTCGTGCTGTCTGCGCTTTTGGTTCCCCAGGTTATGGCCTATGCCGAACTGGCGGGGCTGCCGGCAATTACCGGTCTCTATGCCACCGTTGTATGCCTGCTAGCATATGCTGTTTTTGGCCCCTCACCTTACCTGGTGTTGGAAGGCATCGTCATCGCCGTTGTCCTATCCATCCTGCAATTCTTCAGACGAGCCTGGCAGTCCTATTACGCTGTCCTGGGAAAAACGCAAGATGCCGCTGGCTATCACGACCTGGAACGACATCCGGATGGCGAGCAGATCCCGGGCCTGCTCATGCTGCGCTGGGATTCTCCCCTCTTTTTCGCTAATGCCAACATCTTCCGCAAGTTGATTCGCGAACAGATCGCAGCCACAACCTCGACTCCACTTTGGGTTCTTGTTGCCGCAGAGCCTATCACCGATGTGGACAGTACTGCCGTCGACATGCTGGTCGACCTGGATGAAGAACTCAAAGCAAAAGGGATCCACCTAGTCATGGCGCGAACTGCCGCCGTGGTCGGCACGGCGACCGCCACACGTAATGCCGTCAACCGCCGCCAGGCTGATAAGAACGTCGCCGCCTATTCAAACGCTGTGGAACATGCTCAAGCAGAACAGGCGCCACCGCCTGAGGAGTACTACGAGGAACCACTGCCGGCCCAGGAGGACGATGTGATCACCCAGCTCGAGCGCCTCGGCGCGCTCAAGGGCCAGGGGATCCTCTCCGAAGAGGAGTTCGCAGCCCAGAAGGCCAAGTTGCTGGGCACTTAATATTTTACCATATGAGGGATGATTGGGAAACGAGTCGTTTCCCAACCTGGCCTAGCCGCCAGAATGCCTGATTTTTAACCTTTTAAAGTGAAGATGGGCTGGCGTCAGACCTGCTGGATCTGCCTTCACACCATACGCTTATAAGGAGAACTGACCATGTGTTGTGCATTTCTAACGCTTGTTTTACTGGGTCCACGAATCTTTGGCGTGTTCTGGTGGATTTTCCAGCCGCTGCGCTGGGAATCAGCTTTTCGCAACATCTTTTCCGGCGACCTGTGGTGGATTTGGACGGTGCTGGGCATCGTGTTCATCCCCTGGACAACCATCATGTACGTCATCGTCGCCCCCGGCGGCGTGGCTGGGTTTGATTGGCTGTGGCTTGGCCTGATGCTGGTAGCCGACATTCTGTGGTACACCGGCGGTGCTGGCCGCAAACGTATTCCCGGCTATGAGGGAGCTTAACCCCCGCCCGGTTTGATACTGAGGTGCAATTCAGCTAAACGGTGTCTGGCGGGTTAGCCCGCCAGACACCTGAAACGCATAAGCGACAATAAAACATAAGGAGGATTATGAGATGACTTTTGAGATACTTTGTATGGCGACCATCGCCCTGTTGTTTGGACTGGTCGTGGCTTTTGGCGGCTATCGACTGTTCCTGTTCCTGCTGCCGGTTTGGGGCTTCTTTGCCGGCTTTCTTTTAGGCGCCCAAACCATCGACTTCCTTTTTAATACCGGCCTGTTTGCCACGGTCACTGGCTGGGTGGTGGGCTTCTTTGTTGGCCTGATCTTCGCCGTCCTGTCCTACCTCTTCTACTTCATCGCCGTGGGCATCATATCCTTCTCTTTAGGCTATGGCGCTACCATCGGTGTCCTAGCCTGGATAGGCTTAGACCCAGGCTTTCTGCTCTGGCTAATCGCCGTGGTAGTTGGCGTCGCTTTGGCCTTTGTCGTCTACGTCTTAAATCTGCAGAAGTACGCCATCATCGTGGCCACGGCCGTGGGCGGCACCGGCATCATCATCTATACCTTGCTGGTCTTGTTCAACGGGGCCATCGCGGTATCGCTGCTGGAGAATCCGGTGAGATTGGCCATTGATAATTCGTTCTGGTGGCTGCTGTTTTTCCTGGTTGTAGCCGGCCTGGGGATCGTGGCCCAGATTCAAACCAACCGGTCTTTCGAAGCAGACACGTATAACCGCCTAGCAGAAATTAGCTGACGTATAAGCAAAACCGGTAAATAGATCATTTCAAAAATAATGAAAGTTTATTATGGGCTTTTGGAGGACAAGAGTCCGCCGGATGTCCCAATAAATTGGGCGTTATCCGGCTAGAACTCTCTTAGTGGTTTCGTTACTTACAAAAATAAACCACTAAATAAAATTCACAAGGAGAAAAAATGTCTGAGTTATTTGTTAAACTGGCGCCAGCGAGATGCTTGATACCATCGGGCGCCTGCAAAAAGAGGAGCTGATCACCCTCGAGGATGCGGCCGTGGTCGTCAGGCCCCAAAAGGGTAAGCCCAAGGTCAAGCAGGCCCAAAGCCTGGTTGGAGCTGGGGCTTTAGGCGGCGCCTTCTGGGGTATGCTCATTGGATTGCTCTTTTTCGCCCCCTGGTTGGGTTTGGTTGCCGGCGCAGTTGGCGGCGCCATTTTCATTAAGGAGGTGGGCGAGACCATCGAACCGGGCCATTCGGCCTTGTTCTTGCTGGTGGTAAAGGCTACTCGCGATAAGGTGTTGCCGGAATTGGCCAAGTATAACGCAACCATCCTACAGACTTCGTTATCTGAGGAAGACGATGCTAAATTGCGGGAAGCCTTTGGCGCTCAAGACGTAGAGTAAGCCTGGGTGTTGGTGATGTTGGATAGGAGTGGCCGGAAGTCCCCAGCCACCCTACTTCTTCGCGGTCAACAGATCACTGTTTAAACTTCGCGTGCGCCCGGGCAAGTCGCTTGAAATATATGGAGTGTTTAGCAATGGATAAACTGAGTCAGAAAACTGTGAACGAAACGGAGTCTACAGGTACGTTACTCAGTCCACAAGAAAGGCTGGTTTGCGAACAACTTACTGCCGGCCAACCCCCTTTTAGCCAGCGGGCGTTATCCCTTTTGGCTATCGATGCGGGTGCCACACAAACCGCGGCTGCCCAGCAATCCGGACAAACGGTAGGGCAAGTAAGGTATTGGCTTAGCAAGTTCCGAAAAAACCGGATGGGCATATTTCCGGGAGAGCTCTTGCCCCAATCTGAACCGGAACCGCCTCTGTCTCAACAATTACCGGATCAGCCACCTGTGCCGGAATCGTTGGCTCTCGATCAGCCTGTGAAGCAAGACAAAGTAGGAGAGGAATCCAATGGCACCACAGCAGAAGTTAAGCCAGTAAGGAAGGGTAAGGGAAAGATAAAGAAGAAGTCGAAGAAGATCAAGGCATCCAAGGGGGCGACCGAGAAGGCACAAGAGAAGAAGAAACAGAAAAAGGCTAAGAAAGGAAAAAGGAAACAGGACAAAAAGAAGCCATCAGGCAAAAAACAAGGTAAGAAGAAAAAGGGTTGAAAATGAAGGATGATAGCCCACAGCTGGCAGAAAACGCGCTGGTTGATGGGAATTCCCAAGTTGATTTTGAAGTAATCCTTGAGCGGATTTGGGTTGATTTAGAAGGAGCAAATTCTCGCTCAGATATCAGAAAGGTGCTTATGGAAGTTGCTCCTGCCTATGAAGGTGCTCGGATAAAAACTTATGTGCCAATCTTCCTTCGCAGAGACGCGCTCCGACGCTTGCAGGGTGAGTCAGCAAATAGACGAAGAACAAAGGCACAAGAGCCCGAAAACATTTCTTCAGGTAAAGAAGCTGATTCTGCCCGGGAAGAAACTGCTGAATCGGCGACAAATTTTACAAGAACTGAATTAATGCCAACCAGAACTAGCTAATCGGAAACCAGCCTGCTAATTTGGATTAGCGGCGGACCAGTGACAGACGAGGAGATTGAAAAGACATGAATCCGGAAGAACAAAGATTACGAGCAGCGCGGGAAGAGCAAATCCCGTGGAAAAAATGGGGACCTTACCTAAGCGAGCGGCAGTGGGGCGTTGTACGCGAGGACTACAGCGAGGACGGCGATGCCTGGGCCTACTTCAGCCATGATCAAGCGCGGTCACGCGCCTACCGCTGGGGTGAAGACGGCCTAGCCGGCATCTCGGACGACCGGCAAACCCTCTGCTTTGCCCTGGCCTTATGGAATGGAAGGGACCCGATCCTCAAGGAGCGGCTCTTCGGCCTGACCAATGGCGAGGGCAACCACGGCGAAGACGTCAAGGAATATTATTTCTACCTGGACAGCACGCCGACCCATTCCTACATGAAGTATTTGTACAAATATCCCCAGGCCAAGTTTCCCTACGCCGACCTGGTCCAGACCAACCAGCAGCGCACAGCAGACGATTTCGAGTATGAATTGCTCGCCACAGGAGTCTTTGACGAAGACCGCTATTTCGACCTCTTTGTCGAATATGCCAAGGAGTCACCGGAAGACATCTTGATCCAGGTCACGGCCCATAACCGGGGATCGGAGACCGCCACACTGCACTTGCTGCCAACACTATGGTTCCGCAACACCTGGTCCTGGTCGGCCGGTGCAACTAAACCAAGCCTGCAACAAGACCACAATGGCAAAGGGTTCAGCGCCATTTTGGCCAGCCATCCGGCGTTAGGTGAAACTTTCCTATACGTAGCTGGCGACGCACCGCATTTGTTTACCGACAACGAGACAAACACGGCGCGCTTGTTCGGCAGCCCCAATGCCACCCCCTATGTCAAAGACGGGATCAACGACGCTGTGGTGGGGGGAAAGATCGAGGCAGTGAACCCGGCCCAGACAGGCACCAAGGTAGCGCCTCATTTTCAGTTGGTTCTGGGTCCGGGTCAGAGCGAAGCGATCCGGCTGCGCCTGACTGAGACGGCCCCAGGGGCACTGAGCACAACCTATCCGGGGCAGGGGAATCCATTCGGCCGTCATTTTGACACCATCATGCGCACGCGTCGAAAGGAGGCCGACGCCTTCTACGCGGATATCACGCCAGCCAGCCTATCGGCGGATGAGAAAAATGTGATGCGCCAGGCGCTGGCCGGAATGCTCTGGACCAAACAATACTACAACTACGATGTGTCCCGCTGGCTCAACGAGCACGGTCTCGAAGATCGGGCCAGTCTGCAGCAATCTTCAACTCGCAACAAGAATTGGTTTCACATGGTGAACTCCGACATCATCTCCATGCCGGATAAATGGGAGTATCCCTGGTATGCAGCTTGGGATCTGGCTTTTCACACCGTTGCCCTGGCCTTGGTCGATCTCGATTTCGCCAAGGACCAGTTGGAGTTAATGCTAAATGAACGGTACCTGCACCCCAATGGCCAAATGCCTGCCTACGAGTGGAATTTTGGCGACGTGAATCCACCAGTCCACGCCTGGGCGCTGATGCGGGTCTACGCTATCGAAAGAATGCTCCGCGGCCAAGGCGATATCGACTTCTTACAGGACGCTTTCCACAAGCTAATGTTGAACTTCACCTGGTGGGTCAATCGCAAGGATCCAGATGGCAAGGATATATTTGGAGGCGGTTTCCTGGGCTTGGATAACATCGGCGTCTTTGATCGCAGCGCGCCACTGCCCACTGGCGGCCACATAGAACAATCCGACGGCACGGCCTGGATGGCCTTCTACTCCCTGGCCATGCTGCAGATCGCGCTGGAGCTGGCCCATCATGATCCGGCCTACCAGTCGATGGCTAGTAAGTTCTTTGAACATTTTTTGTGGATCTACAATGCAATGGATCCGCTTGGCGAACGGGGGGACGCCTTGTGGGATGAGGAGGACGGCTTTTTCTACGACGTGCTGCGCCTGCCTGATGGCCGGGCTACTCGCCTTAAGGTTCGCTCGCTAGTAGGCCTGCTGCCTCTGGCTGCTTGCACGGTGGTCTTGCCCGACCAGGTTCAACGCCTGCCGGAATTCATGGAACGGGTCTTCTGGCTCAACGAGCACCGGCCGCGACTGGTCGGCAGCATCCCCTCGCTCAGCGAGCCAGGACCAAATGACCGGCGGCTGCTCGCCATTTTGGATGAGGCCAAGCTGCGACGGGTCCTGGCCACGATGTTGGATGAGGCTGAGTTCTTGAGCCCCTATGGTATCCGATCCATTTCCCGATTCCACCGGGAGCATCCCTACGTGCTCAACGTGGGGGGCGCTGAATACCGGGTGGATTACCTACCGGCCGAATCCAACAGCGGCATGTTTGGCGGCAACTCCAACTGGCGCGGCCCGATCTGGTTCCCTATGAATTTGCTGCTCATCCGGGGACTGGTCACCCTCTACGCCTATTACGGGGATAAGTTTACCGTCGAATGTCCCACCGGTTCAGGGCAGCAGATGACCTTATGGCAAATTAGCCAGGAGATTTCGCGTCGGCTCGGCCGCATTTTCCTGCAAGATGATGACGGACGGCGCCCTGTCTATGGCGGCCTGGAGAAATTCCAGACCGACCCGCACTGGCGTGACCATATTTTGTTTCACGAGTACTTCCACGGCGATAACGGCGCTGGCCTGGGCGCCAGCCACCAAACTGGCTGGACAGGCGTAGTGGCCTGGATTATGCGCGTCTATGGCACCGTCACCGACTTCGAAGCGGTTGTGGAAGATGTCGCTGGCCTTCCGAAGGAGGGTAAGGCGAGACTGAAGACATGATAAGTTCTGATAGCATCACTGCCTACATTGGTACCTACACCCGGCGCGAGTCATTTGTTAATGGAAAAGCCGAGGGTATCTACATCTATCACCTGGATCTGACTTCTGGTGAGTTGACCTACGCTGCTACGGTGACCGGCGCCGGCACGGTCAATCCTTCGTACCTGACCCTGGCCCCGGACAAAAGCTGCCTTTATGCCGTCAACGAGATCACTGGTGGCAAAGGATCGCATGGGACCCTGAGCGCCTTTGCCATCGATCCGGTGACCAAGCATTTGAGTTATCTGAATCAAAAATCGACCTATGGCCTGGCTCCGTGTTACGTCAGCGTCGAGCCGGAGGGACACTACTGCCTGGTGGCCAACTATGAGACCGGCAGCGTCTGCGTTTTGCCGGTTCAAAAAGACGGACGTCTGGCAGAGGCAAGCGATACGGTTCAATTCTCCGGTTCTGGTCCCAATCCCGAGCGACAGGAAGGACCACACGCCCACATGGTCGTGCCAGTCCCTAATCGTAAAGCGGGTGCGGAGGACCATTGCAGCTTCATCCTAGCAGTTGACTTGGGCACGGACAGGCTGATGGCCTTTCTCCTCGATCGGGAGCGGGGCAAGCTAATCCCGGCCGACACTCCCTGGACACAGCTATCACCCGGCACCGGCCCGCGACATCTGGCCATTCACCCACACAAGCCTTTCGTCTACGTGATCAGCGAACTTCAATCCACGATCACCGTCTTCCACTTCGGGCAGCGATGGGGCTCATTTGAAGCGTCGCAGACCATTTCGACCCTACCAGACGATTTCAGGGGACAGAATCTGGGTGCGGAAATCAAGGTTGCGCCTTCTGGCCGCTTTCTCTATGCCTCCAACCGGGGGCACGACAGCCTAGCGATCTATGCTGTTGACCAGGAAACCGGCCGGTTGTCAGTTGTGGGGCATGAATCGAGACAGGGCATTGGGCCCCGGTATTTCACCATAGATCCATCTGGCACGCTATTACTGGTGGCAAACCAAGACTCGGACACCGTGGTCACTTTCTGGATCGATCAAGATTCCGGGACGCTGACGGCAACCGGACATGTGTCCACTGTGCCCACGCCAGTATGCATCCAACTGCACAATGCTTGAAACGACTTAGCATCAGGGTAACACGTTGTGCATCGGAGTGAGTACGATTCAGGAACACAAGTCCAAATATGAAAATTGGCAAGATAGATGAAAAGAGATTATCTAGTTTTTAGTTTGTAAGTAAGTCAGAGAGTTAATAAAGGAGATCATTAAATGAAAGCGATCACCGTAGAACCCAAGAAACCTGGATCGGCACGGTTCGAAGATATTCAGGAACCTGATGTACATGAAGGCTCAGTCCTGGTTGAAGCGATAGCTGTCGGTGTTTGTGGGACAGATGTTGAGATCGTTGAGGGAAAATACGGCTGGGCGCCGCCGGGAGCAACCCGACTGGTTCTGGGGCATGAATCACTTGGCCGTGTCATTGACCCCGGACCACGTAGTTCCCTCGAGCAGGGCGATCTGGTAGTCGGCATTGTCCGCCGTCCGGATCCGGTTCCCTGCCCCAGTTGTGCCGTAGGCGAATGGGACATGTGCAGCAACGGGCAGTATACCGAGCGCGGGATCAAAGAAATCCATGGCTTTATGTCGGAGCACTGGCGGAGTGAACCCGAGTACGTGATCAAGGTAGACCCTACCTTGGGCATCCTTGGCGTTTTACTCGAGCCCATGACGGTGATCACGAAAGCATTGGAACAGGTCGTCATGGTCGGTCAGCGCGCCTACTGGGAACCCAAGACGGCCCTGGTGACCGGCGCGGGACCAATTGGCCTTTTGGCAGCGCTCCGTTTGAGCGTGAGAGATCTTGAGGTCCATGTGCTCGATCTCGCCGAAACCGGACCAAAGCCGCAGCTCGTGCGAGACCTGGGTGCTACCTATCATTCGGGCAGTGTTCTGGATCTTGATTTTGATCCCGATATCATCGTCGAGTGTACGGGCGTTGGTCCGGTGATTGGTGACTCGATTCAAAAAGTTAACTCGGGTGGGATTGTCTGCCTCACAGGCGTTGGTAGCGGCGGTGTCGCCACTCGGGCCGTAGCCGATGTCGCGGCCGCCGCAGTGCTTAAGAACAACGTGATTGTCGGCAGCGTGAATGCCAACAAGCGTCACTGGTATAGAGCGGGTGAAAATCTGGCTCGCTCAGATCGGGAGTGGTTGAGCCGTGTCATCACGCGCCGTGAGAAGCCCGAGAATTTCCAACAGGCTCTCGAGAGACAACCCGACGACGTCAAAGTAATTATTCAGTTTAGGGAGGTAGGAAAATGAAGGTCATCATTGTTGGTGGAGTGGCTGGTGGCGCGTCGTGCGCAGCGCGCCTGCGCAGATTAGACGAAAGGGCTGAAATCTTGATGGTGGAACGCGGACCGTATGTATCGTACGCGAACTGCGGGCTGCCATATCATGTCGGAGGCACTATCGAACAAGAGTCTAGCCTCCTGGTGGCTACGGAGAAGACGTTTCAGGAGCAATTTGCGATCGACGTCCGGACGCGGTGCGAGGTGGTTGGCATCTCGTCGGCAACGAAAACCGTGGAGCTCAAGAACCATGTTACTGGTGAAGTGTCCACCGAGACCTACGACAAGCTCGTGTTATCGCCCGGCGCGGCGCCGATCCGTCCGCCATTGCCCGGCATCGACCTGCCGGGCATTTTCTCGCTCAGAACCGTGCCCGATGCCCGGATAATACGCGAGTGGCTTGACCGTGACGCAGTTGAGCGATCTGGCATGAACTCCTACACAGGCTACCAGACTGTGCTGCCCGCGAAGCAGGCGGTAGTGGTCGGCGGCGGTTTCATCGGCCTCGAGATGGTGGAGAATCTGATCGACCGCGGGCTCGATGTGACGTTGATCGAGAAACTTAATCATGTTATGCCCCCGCTCGATCCGGAGATGGCGCGCCTCGTCGAACGCTACATGGTGAGGCACGGCGTGCAACTAGAGCTCAACGACGGTGTCGCCGCGTTCGAGCAGTCCTCAGATGGCAAGTTAGAAGTTCTTACCATTTCAGGCAAGAGACATCCAGCGGACATCGTGATCCTAGCGATTGGTGTGCGTCCGGAGACCGCGCTGGCGAAGATGGCCGGGATCGAGATCGGCGAGCTTGGCGGCATCCGCGTCGACGAACAGATGCGCACCAGCGATCCCGATATCTTCGCGGTCGGCGATGCAGTTGAAGTCAGGGACTTCGTAACCGGCCAATGGACGCTCATCCCGCTGGCCGGACCGGCCAACCGGCAGGGCCGCATAGCGGCCGATGTGATCGCTGGGCGCGAAGCCCGTTTCCGTGGCACCCAGGGCACATCGATCTGTAAGATCTTTGAGGGTGTGATCGCCCAGACCGGCGTTAGCGAAAAGACCCTGACTCGACTTGGAGAGACGGATTTCGAGAAGATCTACCTTTACCCGAATTCACATGCCGGGTATTACCCGGGTGCCAAATATATCGCGATCAAGGTTCTCTTCCGTAAATCCGACGGACTCTTACTTGGTGCACAGATACTAGGCGAGGATGGCGTTCCAAAACGGATTGACTCCTTCGCCATGGCGATCCAGGCGGGCTTTACGATCTATGACCTGGAGGAATCGGAACTATGCTATGCGCCGCCCTTCGGCAGTGCCAAGGATCCCGTTAACTTCGCCGGAATGGTCGCGGCGGATGTACTCCGTGATGACATGCCGCTCCGCCACTGGGAATCTGTGGATGGCGAGCTCCTCCTCGATGTGCGCGGTCCTGCAGAACTTGATGTTGAGCAAATTCCGGGGGCGGTCAACATACCGCTGCCGGAACTGCGGTCCCGGCTGGACGAACTCCCGCGCGACCGCGAGATCCTCGTCTTTTGTCGCTCTGGCCAGCGCGCCTACTACGCGCAGCGGGTTCTCTTGCAGAACGGGTTCAAGGCTCGCAACTTAGCCGGAGGTATGCTGTCACATTCGCATCGTGCGGATTGATGCAATCTAAGGCACCTTGTGATGACGGTGTCGGGTTGACCCTGGTCCAAGGCTGCTAACAGGTCTGCCGAAGGATAACTGGCATCAAAAACGGAGCCGGACAACAGATAGCATGGACCGGCTGGAGGTAAATAATGCAACCCAATGGTAAAAATGGAAATCTGAAAGTCATTATCGTCGGTGGAGTGGCTGGCGGTGCGTCGTGTGCGGCACGGTTGCGCAGGTTAGACGAACATGCAGAAATCATCATGGTGGAACGCGGGCCGTTCGTTTCTTACGCGAATTGCGGGCTACCGTACTATGTTGGGGGCGTGATTACCCGAGAGTCTAGCCTCCTAGTAGCAGATGAAAGGGTATTCCGCGAGTTGTTCGCCATTGATGTACGCACCCACTGCGAGGCAATCAACATCTCGCGGGAGAATAAGACCGTGGATCTGAGGAATATCGTGACGGGTGAGGTGACCGCCGAGTCCTACGACAAGCTCGTCTTGTCTCCAGGAGCTTCGCCGATCCGCCCGCCTATGCCCGGAATCGATCTTCCGGGAGTGTTTAAGGTGAGAACCGTACCGGATGTTAAGGAGATAAGGGAGTGGCTTGAGGGACATGACCCTTACTCCTCCGGGATGCACACCTACACGGGATATCAGACGGTGGTACCGTCGAGGCGGGCGGTCGTGGTCGGTGGGGGCTTCATCGGGCTGGAGATGGCGGAAAACCTGAAACATCTCGGGCTAGAAGTGACGCTCATCCAGCGGGGAGAGCATGTCATGTCCCCCATCGACCCGGAAATGGCCCGCTACGTCGAACGACACATGGAAAAGCACGGTGTCCACATCGTACTCAATGACGATGTAACCGGCTTCCAGCATTCCCCTAACGGCTCTATCGAAGTACTCGCGAAATCCGGCCAGGTATTTCCGGGGGATATCGCTGTGCTCGGCATCGGCGTGCGTCCAGAGAGCTGGCTGGCCAAAGAGGCTGGACTCGAGATTGGCGAACGAGGAGGAATCCGAGTCGACGAGCAGATGCGCACGAGCGATCCAGATATCTTCGCCGTCGGCGATGCGATCGAGGTCAAAGACTACGTCACCGGCCAATGGGCTCATATCCCGCTTGCCGGGCCGGCCAACCGGCAAGGTCGCATCGCGGCCGATGTGATCGCCGGTCGCGACTCTCGTTTCCGGGGCACCCAGGGTACCTCGATCGTCGGGCTTTTTGGAGCCGCGGTCGCCTGGACAGGCGTCAGCGAAAAAATGCTCCTGCGTCTTGGCAAGACGGACTATGAAAAGATCTACCTCTACCCCAATTCCCATGCGGGTTATTACCCGGGCGCTGAATACCTGGCCATGAAAATCATCTTCCGCAAATCCGACGGCCGGCTGCTTGGAGCGCAGGCGGTTGGCAAGGACGGTGTGGACAAGCGAATCGATGCCTTTGCCATGGCCTTACAGCTTGGCGGAACTATATATGACCTGGGAGAGGCCGAACTGTGCTACGCGCCTCAATTTGGTAGCGCCAAGTCGCCGGTCAATTTCGCCGGGATGGTTGCCGCCGACGTCCTGCACGGCGATATGCCCTTGACTCACTGGAATTCCAGAAATTCCGGGTTCCTCCTGGATGTGCGCCATCCGGAAGAACTGGCCATTGAGCATGCGCCGGGCGCGGTCAATATCCCGCTGGATGAACTCCGGGTGCGCCTTGACGAGCTTCCTAAGGACCAGGAGATTCACGTTATTTGCCGCTCTGGGCAACGGGCTTACTACGCGACACGCGTCCTCCTACAAAATGGCTTCAAGGCCCGAATCCTCTCCGGAGGCATGTTGTCGCGCACGATTCTCTCAGGGGATTGATAGGAATCGGGAATGGTTTAGAGTTAGTCTGGTAGATGCGTCCGGCTGCAAGCCAGGATGTTCTGCCCGGTATCGTTCACGAAGTTGATTTTGCCGGTCCAGGGAGAGCATGCCCCTATTTTTTCCAAATATTGACATGTAACCTCTAGGCGTTTATGCTTTCGAAAGTCCGAATCTATATCGACGTTTGAAGGTAGGGAAAAACTATGCCGATACCGATCAATGATGCCCTAAATATTCTTCTAGCCGTAATCATTGGTGGTCTGATAGGTGCGGAACGAGAATTTCGTCACCGACCGGCCGGATTCCGAACACTCATTTTTATTTGCCTGGGAGCTACATTATTCACCATGTTGTCAATCCGGCTTGGAGGTGATTTATCTCCGGTTCGAATTGCGGCGCACATGGTGACTGGTGTTGGTTTCATCTGTGCTGGCGTGATTATGCAAGAAGGGGTACACCTTGTTGGCTTGACAACAGCAGCAACTATCTGGATTGTAGCTGCCATTGGTATGGGTATAGGTGGGGGACAGTATCTCCTAGTGTTATTAGCAACAGCGGCCGTCATGGCTGTTTTATGGGCATTTCCCATGGTTGAAGATCGCATTTATAACGTTCGCGATAAGCGCACTTATGAGATCACCAGTGATATCAAACATGAGACGGTGGAATATCTTCGAGATTCAATACATGAATGCGGTCTCCGAGTTGAGGGGCCCAAACTTGTCAAATCAGGCGACAAGCTCATCAGCATATGGGAGGTATACGGATCTCCCGATCAGCATGAGACCCTGGTTAACCAACTCGTAACCCTGCCTGAGGTAAAGAGCTTCGATTATTAGACGGGACACACGCTAAATTAAACTACACTCTCAAAAAGGCGAGGAGAAAAGGCCGGTAATGGCTTCCGTCTCCAAATAATGAGTTGTCGAAATGGTAAACATGCTCCATCAAAGCGAAGGTACTCCTCTTGATCAATTGAAGGCCGAACTCAGGTTATTATATCTTTAACTGCTCGACAATCGACATGGCGATGGCCTCACTTTCACCCCGATCCTTCACATGAATGGGTACCAAATCGGCGAATTCTCGGGGGAGTTTGGCTTCTGGACCGACGAGGATGGGCAGGATGGGAATACTGTTATCGCGCATGACTTGGGCTTCTTGCGGCAAGTAGGGACTCCAGAAGTCGGTGATCAGGAAGATAGCTCCATCAATTGGTTCTCGTTCCAAGCTGATAGCCCTTTCTAGCGTTAAATTGGGATCAAAGGCGTCGGACATCAACATTTTGAAGTTGTACTGTCCCAAAACCTCATCAATCCTCTTGGCTAATTCGATATCGGCCAAAGAACAAGACAAGTAGACCCGTCTTTGAGTCGCTGACAAATCGAATGAAAAGTCGGCCTCTTTGGTGGGCGCCTGATAGGTATCGTCACGCAATTTTAACCAGTGATCGTACTTGACCGTCTCACCGTCTTTCAGATGAATATTGACGTGAATCATAAACTCACCCCAGCCACGGGCATTAAGCCGGAAGTTATTAGCCCGATTGGACATTTCTCGCACCGGGTTGGGGAAGGTCGGGTGCAAGACGTATTCGGCTGTTTCGACCTGGTCGAGCGCCTCGTCGGAGCCTTCAAGCCAGACAGACCAGTCCCACGAATCCTGACCTCTTCTTGTTGCTGCTTGTTCAACTCGAATGCTCATTGGTTTCCTCCTGACTGCCGAAGCTCGACTGGCAGCGATTGAGCGGAAATAAAACGAGAAAGCCACTGTGTCCCGGCATGGCTGATCCTGAGCTGAATCAACTGGTCATCCTTGACGCCAGAGATGTAAATGAAAGTTCCACCCGTCTCCGGTACTTGTGGGGCTTGTCTCCATTCAGTGAAATTTCCGGCCGACCCGAAACGATACTGGCAAGACATCTCACCCAGATCCATAGCTGCCTGTTCGGCCAGCATTTCGGGTAGAATTTGAATTTTCAGTTGGCGGCCGGCCTCCGCTTTCCACAACCCGACAGTTTCTGAAAGGGCCAGAAAAGCTTCTTCCAGGGATTCCCTGCTGAAGTGAATCCGTTCATGTTCACCATATGCCCCGCCGACATCTACACCATCTTCCACCATGGCGATAGCCCGCATATTTTTACCCCGAGCATGGTTTAGCTCATCTCGAACCCAATCATGGGTGGTCCAACTACCGCTGGCTTTTTGATCTCGTCTGGTCAACAAAGATACCAGGCAATCGCATGAATCAATGCGCTCCATCACGGCCGGCGTGAGCATTTCGCCACCTAATTTCTGGCCTGTTACCACCAGTAGATGGTGGCTAGCCAACAACCGCTCCACCTGGCTGACCAGCGATCGATCCTGGTCTCGAAAGGAGTATGATAGGAAGAGTTTTTGCATAACACGCCTCCATTTACTAATGTTTTACCATATTCGCCGCGTCCCCGCGTCTCCGCCTCTCCGCGTCCTAATCACTTCAGGTCCTTATTCTGATGAAGCCTGTTGGCCACTATCGCTTAAATCTTTCCGAAGATCGCTCAACGCATCCTGCATATTCTGAACCCATCCCCTGACTTCTTGAATCATCAAATCCTCGGTTATATTGACCAACTTTTTGATATTTTCCGGCTTATCTTTATCTGTTGGCGACAGGGCCCGCCACCAAATCTCAACGTTCTGTAAATCTGTCTTGTTCTGGTTGTAACGGACGATGGTTTCCTGAAATTGTTCGCTGAGCAGATACGTGGTGGCGGCCGTGGTCAATGGTACCCAAAGTTCTCCGCCGATGGCGGCGAGAAACGTTCCCAAGCCACCGATAACTAAAATGGCTAACTGATAAAATCGGAGGGTTACTTCTTTCTGGTTGGTCCGGCTCTCGTAAAAAGAGACTTGGTCGCCAATTCGAATTTCTATGTACCTATCGGGTTCCAACGGGCTAAGACCATCATCTGTCTCGGCCGCACCGTACATTTTGGGTGGGATGGGGCCCTCGTACCCCACGAGGGCTGATTCATTTACTTCCGTTCGCATGAGCCGCTGGCTTACGTTTTCGACTTCCTGTTCCAATTCCACCAGTTGCTGCCTGGGTTCATAGGGTGCCAGAGCCCGGTAAGCGTATATCTTACGTTTTAAAGATTCGGCTCCACCACGTAGTAGCAACCACTTGTTATCCGATTTCCGGCGATTAAAAATAGAGATGGCAATTGAGGTTAGAATAGGTAAGGCGATCACCGTCCAACGAAGTATCTGTAAGGCATTGCCCTCTAACGTGGGACCGCTGGTGGTGACCCAGGTCAGCAAGATAGCCGTTAGTGTGGTTAGAAAACCAAGCGTCAATATACGCGTCGTCAGCGCATGAAATTCTTTCAAAGCGCTCCCAGGCCTGGTTGAGCACATCTTCAGCCCAAGGATCAGGCAGCGACTTAAGAATGGTTTCTCGTAATTCCTCGGCATCAGCTTCGGCCGGAATGAAGGTCAATTTGCCGTCGATAACGATCTCTGCCAGATCGGGATCTGAGATATAGGGTAATCGCGGCGGCTGGGCTCCTCGGCCATCATTCCTTCTTGTCTCAATGTTAATTTTGGTCAATGCTGTTTGTCTGTCGTTATGGTGTTTGAAGATCTCGTCTGGTAATTCTCCGGACCCCTGGAGGATGATTACCGGCCAACCCTGGCGTACCGAATATAATACTTCTTTCTTAGCCAGCTCTTCTTTACTGCCACCTGCCAATATGGTCACCGCCGGAATCTTGCATAGGGCTATTCTGAGTGTAGATAACTCATCATGAAATGGCTCTTTGGTAAGCTCCTCTTCTTTATCAGGCGCGACAGTATCAACTTTTTCAAGTTCCAACTCGCTTTCCACGTCGGGTGTTATTTCAGTGGGCTGAAAATGCACCTGCCAAACCCTTGTCCGTCGAATTATTCGCCGTCGAGCCTTGAACTATTGGTGTTGCATCATCATCCAGGTTTGAACCGGTCGCTTCATGGTTATTGTGCTCGTCCCCAACATCTTCTAACTTGATTGAAGAGAGCTCTTCACACTTCCCTAAGGTTATGGCTACCCCGAGCTCTAGCATCAATTCCGTGGCATCTTCCCATGCGGCACCGTCGACGAGAACAAAATGAGAGTGGTTATTATCCAAGGGAGCGATTTTATTCCGATCGATCTGGGTCAGGCCCACCTGGATAAGTCACCATACCCTTAGGTGCTACGCCGAGCAGCGTGGCTGCCCGCTTGCGATCGGCCACACCCTGGCCCATCAACTCCATGACCCCACCACCAATACCACAATCCAAGATCAGAGCAT
>Ga0111142_1019_pt1 | contig 28234 bp, 25 predicted proteins | sample DeeMarSeWOR28_12_FD_80398 | JGI IMG/M metagenome (GOLD analysis project Ga0111142, IMG submission 80398) | Anaerolineae bacterium SG8_19 | reverse complement strand
ATTTGGGCTTGAACCTTGACACGGGCAACTTCTTGCGTCTACTAGACGACCCAGTCGAGGGCGCCAAAAAATTGGCCGATCGGGTCTACGCCACCCACATCAAGGATCTGAAACCGGTGAAAGGGGTTGACGTGCGCGAGTGGTACTTCTTCTCCTCGACACCTGTCGGTGAAGGGCTGGTCGATAATCTGAAGCTAGCCCAGATCTTGAAAGACGCCGATTACCAAGGGTTCCTGGCCGTCGAGACCGATTCTTTACATCCTGATTACACCAATCGTGAACATGAGGCTGTCGAACAAAGCGTCAGGGAACTGCGGCGCATCACGACGGCAATCGGCTAGTTTTTTTTCGGCCCTTTGGGTTGCAATACGCTTTCATAGGTGCCAGAACCCAAAGGGCTTTTTTCATGTGAATGGAACTCACGGAGTAAACGATCATGCAGACAATGAACGTCGCCATTATCGGCACTAAATTCATGGGCAAAGCTCACAGCAATGCCTGGCTAAATGCCCCACGTTTCTTTGAAATGGGCATCAAGCCAGTGCTCAAGGTAGCCTGTGGGCGCAACGAGAAAGATCTCCACGCCTTTGCCGAACGCTGGGGGTGGGAGGAGATCGAGACTGACTGGCGCAAGGTGATCGACCGGGATGATGTCGACATCGTGGATATCTCCGTTCCCACCCACCTGCATCGAGACATCGCCGTTGCCGCTGCCAAGGCAGGTAAGCACATCTTCTGCGAAAAACCCTTCGCCATCACCGTCGACGAGGCTAAGGGAATGTACGAAGCAGCCGAAGCAGCCGGCATCGTCCATTATTTGAACCATAACTACCGCCGCTGCCCGGCCGTGCGCCTGGCCAAACGGCTGATAGACGAAGGCAAGATCGGCCGCATCTTCCACTGGCGCGGCGCTTACCTTCAGGATTGGATCGTCGATCCTGACTTCCCGCTCACCTGGCACTTGCGCAAGGAGACGGCCGGCTCCGGTCCCCATGGCGATCTGAATTCCCATAGCATCGACCTGGCCCGCTACCTGGTTGGCGACATCAAATCCGTGGCGGCCATCATGACCACTTTCATCAAAGAACGCCCCTTGCCGGGTGAAGGTGCCGCCACTTTCACCGCCGGCACAGGTGGCGCCTCCGAAATGGGCCAGGTAACCGTCGACGACGCCTCCTTTATGATTGCTGAATTTGAGAATGGCGCCATCGGCTCCTTTGAGGCCACCCGCTTTGCGCCGGGACGCAAAAACTTCAACTACTTCGAGATCTACGGCAGCGAGGGCAGCATCGTCTTCAACCTGGAGCGCATGAATGAACTTCAGCTCTTCCAGCGGGATGATCCACCCGATACCCAGGGTTTCCGGACCATCATCGCCACCGAGGGTGGAGAACACGATTACATCGCTAATTGGTGGCCCCCAGGCCACATCATCGGCTACGAGCACGAATTCCACCATGCCGTCGTCGACTTTATGAAGGCCATCGAAAACGGGACCCCAATTGCACCCAATTTCTACGATGGCCTGAAGGAAGTGGAGGTCCTGGCTGCGGGCGCAAAATCGGCCGAGACCGGGCAACGCGTGAGCGTAGAAAACTGATCGGCTTTTTGAATGCACAGGAAACCATGATGGCTTTGAGCGACTCTGTCCAGCAACCATTTGGTGATCAGCCCATTCTCGAAGTTAAAAACATCACCAAACGATTCCCGGGCGTGCTGGCGTTGGACGATGTATCTGTCAAGTTCTATCCTGGCGAAGTTCACGCCGTGGTGGGAGAAAACGGAGCTGGTAAATCAACACTTATGAAAGTCATGGCCGGTGCCTATCAACGGGAGAATGGGCAAATATTCTTAGCTGGTGAACAGGTCGAGTTTGACCATCCGCAAGAAGCGCAAAACGCCGGCATCAGCATCATTTACCAGGAATTCAATCTGTTGCCGGAGCGTACAGTGGCTGAGAATATCTTCGTTGGGCGCGAACCTAACCGGCTAGGCGTGATTGACCGGAAGCAAATGGAAAGCGACACAATCGAAGTGCTCAAGCAACTAGAAGCGGAAGATATCATTAAGCCGGATGCACTTCTAGGTACGCTTTCGGTGGCGGAGCAGCAGGTAGTAGAGATCGCTAAGGCCATCTCCTACGATGCCCGCGTGCTTATTATGGATGAGCCTACAGCGGCATTAGCATCACATGAAGTGGGAATCTTGACGGAACTCATGCTGCGGTTGAAGACGCGCGGTATCGCCATCATTTTTATCTCGCACCGGCTGGCGGAAGTCCTTGACCTGTCTCAGCGCATAACTGTACTGAAAGACGGCGTCAAGATCTGCACTGATCTGACTGAGAACTTATCAATGGGCAAGGTTGTGGAGATGATGGTCGGCCGAGAATTATCCGATTACTTCCCGGACCGCGCTCGTCCTGAAGATATTGGCCAAGTGATGCTGGCGATTCGTAATGCAAGCAATGGCGCGGTCCACGACATCGATCTGGAAATTAGAAGTGGAGAAATTGTCGGTGTAGCCGGATTGCAAGGTTCGGGTCGCACGGCGCTGGCTCGCGCCATTTTTGGCGTGCAGCCCTTTACGACTGGTACGATTGAGATTCATGGCCGGGCTGAACTGTTTCGTAAACCATCGCAAGCCATTCGCAGCAGGTTCGGCTATGTCACGGAAGATCGTAAGAACGAAGGGCTTGTACTGATGCAGCCAATTAATGACAACGTACTGTTGACAATACGCACGTTGCAACGCCTGCTCGCGCGAGCTTTCCCTCTGGGTATACGCCAGGACAAAAATCTTGCGATTGAAGTGTCGGAGCATATGGATGTCCGCACTCCGAGCATGGAGCAAGAGGTGCAGTATTTGAGTGGTGGTAACCAGCAAAAGGTCGTACTTTCCAAATGGCTGGCCACCGACGCCAAGGTATTGCTATTCGACGAACCAACCCGCGGTATTGACGTCGAAACGAAAGCCAGCATTCATGAACGAATTCGTGAACTGGCCCGTGCAGGGACGGCCGTGCTGATGATATCCTCGGAACTGCCAGAAGTTATCGGCATGAGCGACCGCATTATTGTGATGTGGGACGGCACGATTGTAGGCGAACTACCCGCCGCTGCCACTGAAGCCGAGATTATGCATATGGCGACAGGCTCGGCCGACAACGATGCTGAGCAAACGCCATGACCTGGCAAGGACAAGTCACGGATTGAAGCTACCTATGGGAGAGAATCAATGACAGCAGCGACAACAAGCGTAACGACGGCCTCGCTTGCCGACCGGGTACAGCAGTGGTGGCGCAACAGCAATATACCACCGGTCTATGGTTTTGTGGTCATTATTTTCCTGCTTTCTATCGTTTTAGACCTCCTATTTGGCGTAGATGATCAATTGTTCATCACCAATCCGGTGATCTTAACAAACATCCTGGTACGGTCGGTCGCCCTGGGCATTGTGGCCATAGGGCAAACCTTTGTTATCATCGGCGCCTCAATTGACCTATCTGTGGCCTTTATGATTAGCGTCACTGCCGTGGGTGGCTCCTACCTCATGGCTGGTGATCCTTCACGCGTCTGGTGGACAGTGTTGGTCCTGCTTGGCCTAGGCGTTTTGGTAGGCCTGATCAACGGCTTGCTAATTACACGGCTTAAGATCAATCCATTGATCGCTACATTGGGTATCGGCTTGATTTTGAAAGGTTTGTTGAATGCTGCCTTTGATAACTTCGCCGGCGCTGTGCCACGAAGCTTCCAATCTTTTGCCTACGACAATATTGGCCCATTACCCATCTCGGTGCTCGTGCTTTTTGCCGTCGTCGTCGCCGGCTGGTTCATATTACGCCGGACGAAATATGGTGCACATCTGTATTCTGTTGGGGGAAGTCAGGAGGTAGCCCGCCTTTCCGGGATCCGAACCGGTCGTGTGTTGACCATAGCGCACATTATCTGTAGCCTAACTGCCGTCCTGACCGGTCTGTTCGTTGTCAGCCGGCTACGTTCAGGAGCGCCGTGGGTGGGCACCGATGGTCTGTACGATCTGGAATCTATCGCCGCTGTGGTTGTTGGGGGCACAGCTCTATCCGGTGGAAAAGGCGGCGTTTTGGGTACGTTGGGTGGCGTATTGATCTTCAGTTTATTGGATACCATGTTTAACCAGATCGGCATTGACGCCTACTTAAAACAAATCCTGCGCGGAGCCATTATCATATTAGCTGTTGGTTTCTACACGTTCCGCTCCGTGGAGGAGCCATCCTAAGAGGTAATATGACATGTCACAGATAACTGTACCAGTCGAGTCCGAATCATTCTTCTCGAAGCTATGGAACTGGCTAAGGTCGGTAAATCCAATCTACTTTGTGGTCATCGTGTTACTGTTGGGTGTGGCCTATCTGAATCCCGTCTTTTTTGAGCCCAATAATTTCCTGACCTTTCTGGAACGCTCGGCGCCGCTTATGATTATGACTGCGGGACAGGTTTATGTTCTGGTTTCTGGCGGTTTTGATCTATCCGTTGGCTCCATCGCCACTTACTCGGTTATCGCTGCAGCAATCCTGGCAAACAATGACCCCGGAAGCACTTGGTGGGTACTGTTATTCATTTTGGGTAGCGGCATTTTCTTTGGTCTAATCAGTGGTTCGATCGTGACCTATCTCAAGGTGCCATCCCTGATCACCACGTTGGGTATGTTGCTCATCGTACGCGGAATTGGCCTTTACTGGTCAGGCGGCGCCCCACGCGGTTATCTACCGGATAATCTCCGGGCACTGGGTCGTGGCGGCCTGGAAGACATCTTCGGCCTTCGCGAATTTCCCTATGCGGTGATCATTTTAGTTGTCATGGGCTTTATCTATTGGTTGGTCATGCACCGCCTAAACTATGGCAAGCAACTCTTCTCGATTGGCGACAATCCGCGTGCTGCGCGACTGTCTGGCGTTGGCGTGGAGTCAGTTCGCATCACGGCCTTTATCATCTGCGGCGCCTCGGCTGCGCTGGCCGGAATCTTGATTGGCGGCCGCGGTGGCGTCTCCATTTTAGCAGGCACCGGATTGGAAATGCAGACGATAGCCGCAGCCGTATTGGGTGGAACCATTTTGCTGGGCGGTCGTGGAAATATCCCTGCAGCAATGGCCGGTGCACTGGCTCTGGAGTTGTTGTTTACACTTTTGAATTTAATGGGACTACCAAAACCGTTGCGCGACGCCGTGCAGGGTTTGATCATTATTGGCGCGGCCGCTTATATGGCCTACAGTTCGCGTCGTACCCAATAATATTGGGTAGCAAGGTCTGATAGTTATCTCTGAAAGATTGATTGGTTGGCAAATGGACTTGGATCAGCATAAAAGTAAGGAGGTGATGACGAACAAAACATTCAACGTCATGGCGGGAGGCGTGCCTGCCTGTTTATCACGCCATCTTATTGACCGACAAAAATATCACTAAGATTTTGGAGGAGAAATCCAATGAAAAAAATCCGAGATTTAATCGTAATACTGGTCGCCATCTTTGCGATTAGCGCCCTGGTAGCTTGTGGAAGTACAACACCAGCAGAGCAAGTCGAAGAGGCCGCCGAGCAGGTTGACGAAACGGTTGATGAAGCCGAAGAAGCAGTGGAAGAAACGGCTGAAGAAGTCGAAGAAGCAGTGGAAGAAGCCGGCGCCGGTCTGGGTATGGATGCGGCCGTGGTCGCCGAGCAGTTCTTTAGCCAGGAAGACCTGGAAGACTCGATTCGATGGATGGGAACAACGCCAGAGGGCCCTGAGGGCCAGCCCTGGCTACAATACCTGGAGCCGAATTTCATCGATACCTCTGAGTTTGCCAAAGAAGGACCTTATACGTTCTGTTTCTCCAACGCGGGCGTTAACAATCCCTGGCGCGTGGTTGGCTACACCAATATGGAAGTCGAAGTCGAACAACATCCCGAGATTGAGGAATTCATCCACGTCGATGCCGAGGGCAGCGATGAAAAGCAGATTTCCGATATCCAGGATCTGGTAGCCGGCGGTAACTGTGATCTACTGATTGTATCGCCTAACACCACGGCGGCCTTGACGCCGGCCGTGGAAGAGGCCTGCGAAGTGCTGCCAGTGATTACCTTCGATCGCGGTGTTCTGACTGATTGTACCGTGAGCCACATTACGCCAATCGGCGGTTATGCCTTTGGTATTCTAGGCGCGCAGTTCCTGGCTGATAATTTAGAGGAAGGCGCCAAGGTTGTAGCTATTCGTATTCTCCCTGGCGTTGACGTTTTAGAGACTCGCTGGGCAGGTGCGAAGGCGATCTTCGAAGAGGCCAACCTCGACGTTGTTTCCGTTGAGTTCGGTGACGGCAACAATGACAAGGTAAAAACCATTATCACCGACGCCATTCAGAAGCATGGTCAAGTTGATGGTGTGTGGATGGATGCCGGTGCAACGGCCGTTGCAGCTCTTGAGGCTTTCGAGGATGCCGGCCAACCTTATCCGGTTATCAACGGTGAGGACCAGCAGGACTTCCTGGTGAAGTGGCAGGAGGAAGGCATCACGGGTATTGCTCCGACCTTCCCCACCTTCCAGTGGCGGACGCCCATTCTGGCAGGCCTGATGATCATGAACGGCGAGGAAATCCCGGATCCATGGATCCTGCCGCAGCCAGATGTCAACCAGGGCAACCTGGATCAATACGTCGGCGCCAACGTCAACATGCCACCGCTGCACTATGCCATGTGTGGCTGTGAGGAAATGCCAGGCTACCCCGAGCGCTGGGGCGGCTCTCCGGAGTAGTGGTTTATAAATGTTTGGTCTATCACGTTCAGTTTGATCTGGTAGATCTATTCTTGGTGTACTGGCTGGGTTGCAATCCGAGTGAGTGCGAACCAGCCAGTACGCGTTGATTATTATGCAGAGTCTAAAGATGAGTGGGAACTATGATCGAAATTGGTTTTCATACCGACGCCTTTAACAGTTCTTATTGGAACTTCGAACAATGTCTGCAATGGGCTCAAAGAAATGACGTACATTACATCGAATGTGGCACGATTGATGGCGTGAGTTGGCTTCACGGCCTTGGCTACCAGCCCCACATCGCTCTCCATGAGGACCCGCTGGCCTTGCGACGAAAGATGGATGACTATGGCGTTCGCTTCTCGCAATTGGACGCGGCCTACCCGGTGTCTCTGCCCACCGGTCCCTCTTTAGGCGTCCGCTACATCCAAAATAGCATACGCTGGGCCTATCTGGTCGGTTGCCGTCACATCGACACGACCGATCATATGTTCAAGCCAGAAAGTCTGACCAACGAAGAGGCCCTGGAGATGATGAAGCGCGTCTACGGCGAGGTGCTGGAAGACGCGGTTCGCTACGAAATGATCATCAACATTGAACCTCACGGCTACTACACCACCAAACCCGAGTTCATGGAAAAGATGCTGAATTTCTACGATTCGCCTTACCTGCGGATGAACATGGACACGGGTAATACCTTCATCGCCGGCCAGGACCCGGTTGCCTTCTTGGATCGCTTCAAAGATCGGGTCAGTCACGTTCATATTAAGGACGTCAGCCAGTCGCTGGCGGCCGCTGCTCGAGGTGAGCTGACCGGTATTGCCGTCAGCCACACCGCCATTGGCGATGGTGTAAACGTCGAAAACATCAAAAAATGTGTTGATATCCTGGTCGACATTGGCTATGACGGCGTTTTCAGCATCGAATGCGAAGGTCAGGGCGGCCCGATGATCGAAAAGAGCCTGGTTTGGGTCCGAGAGTTGGTAGATGACGCTAACAAACGCTTGGCGGAAAAATAAGAGTTAGGCCAGGATCACACAATTCATATAAGGAAATGATAAGGAGAATGCAACTATGGCAGTCAAAGTTGGCCTGATGTTAGAGGCCATTCGCCATCAAGATAAACCCTTCGTTTGGGGTGTTGAAAAGGCAGCCGAGATCGGCTATGAGTACGTCGAACCCATGTTACATACGGGCCGTGAACTATTGAGCGAAGCTGGCTATTACCACAGCGTCTCGCAGCTCGAAGACCCTCTTTGGGTTCGGGAGGTGATCGAAAGCCATGGGCTTAAGCTCTCGGGCTTTTCATCCCACGCACCGCTTTGTAAACCAGAAATAAGCCTTGAATGGCTTAAAATGTCGATCCGCTTTGCCGATTATGCCGGGGCACCAGTTATCAATACGGACGAAGGTCCAAAACCAACCTGGACATCCAAAGAGATGGACTACACCTTAATGACCTACACCTTGACTGAAACCGCCAGAGTTGCCGAAAGGCATGGCGTCAAGATCGGCCTGGAACCCCATCAACAATACAGCAAAACCCTGGAGGGACTTGACAGCATATACGAACTGGTAGATTCACCCGCCATCGGCATCAATTTCGACACCGGCAACTCTTATTTAGCTGGCCTGAGCGATCCTTATGGTTGGCTCGAACACGTGAAAGACCGGGTCGTACATGTTCATGCCAAAGACATCAGCATCCAGCATTCCGAAGCTGAACGGGGCAAGGTGACGGGAACGCCAGTCGGCTGCGCCTGTGGCGACGGTGTCATCGATTGGTCACGGATCATCGACATATTGAGCGAAGTCGATCGCGATATAGTCCTCAGTGTTGAGTGTGGCACTGTCGATCAAGCGGTTCGTAGTTTCGAACACTTGACGAGCCTGCTGTAATCCTTGCAGCAAGCGACTAAGAAAAGGCGGTCACGTCCTGGGACCTATCGATGCTTGCCTAGGTATCTATGTGGGTCCCGAGGGACAGCTGGATCAATCTGAAAGCGATAATCTCAAGCTTATATTTGCGATTGGACTGCATATATTTTTCTGGTTAGTTGTCATCCCAGGATGACAGGATAAAGGGATTACAAGGTGACCAAAAATTATTTGATCGGCGTCGATCTGGGAACAAGTGCCACGAAAGCTGCCTTGTACCAAACGGATGGCACTCTCGTTTTCGAAGTCGGAGCCGAAGTGCCCATCTACTATCCACAGCCGGGTGTCGTCGAGCAGGAGAACGACGACTTCTATCAAACGGCTGCCCACACCATCAGCACCTGCATCAGGGAAAGCGGCGTTGATCCGGCCGCTATTTCGGCCATCGCTTTTGACAGCCAGATGGCCGGCGTCGGCTCTATTGACGAAGAGTTTGAGCCTGCCACCCGCTTCGATTCCTGGTTAGACATGCGTTGCCAGCCTTATATCGAGTACATGGAGAAGTACCATGGCGACCTGGTGACGCGCCTGACAGGCTGCGCCCCAACCTGCGACCACGGGCCCAAAATCTTGTGGTGGAAGGAGGAGCGCCCCAAAGATTATGCCCGTGTGGCCAAGTTTGTCATGCCATCCGGGTATGTGGCTGGCAAGATGGCCGGGTTGAAGGCGGAGGATGCTTTTATAGATTACACCTTCATCCACTTCTCCGGTCTCAGTGATGCCCAGAACGGCACCTGGTCCCAGGAACTCTGTAACCTCTGTGATGTTAACGTCGATAAATTACCTCAAATCGTGGAACCCTGGCGCATCGTTGGCGAAGTTACCGATGAAGCCGCCGGGGATTTTGGCTTGGCAGCGGGTACTCCCGTTGCAGCTGGATGTGGGGATACGGCCGCCAATGCCTTGGGGGCTGGCATCGTAAAAGCAGGCATGGTTTTCGACGTGGCCGGCACAGCCTCGGTCCTGGCCGGCTGCACCGACACCTTCGTCGCCGATGTGAAGAACCGCGCCTTGCTGACCATGCGCTCGGTCATTCCCGGTTTGTGGAATCCGTTGGCCTATATCGCCGGTGGCGGGCAAGCGCTGCGTTGGTACCGGGATGCTTTCTACAATAGTCACCTTGGCCAATCATTTCCCCTCGGCGACGACGATCTCTACCAACAAATGGGGCAGATGGCGGAATCTGTTTCCCCAGGTTCGGACGGTCTCTTTTTCTCACCCCACCTTGGCGGTCGTATTTGCCCGGCCACACCAGAGATGCGCGGTGCCTGGATCGGCTTCTCCTGGGGCCATACCCAAGCCCATTTCTTCCGCTCCATCCTGGAAAGCATTGCCTACGAATATGCTTATTATCTGAGCATCTTGCGTGATGCTATTCCAAATTTGGAATTAACTGAAACTCGAGCAGTCGGTGGTGGTGCACGTAGTTTAATTTGGAACCAGATCAAAGCCGATGTTCTGGGAGTACCCTACCAACGCTTGGGAGGCTCAGAATTCGGAACCTGGGGTGCGGCCCTGGTAGCCGGGAAAGCCGTCGGTATCTTTTCCGATCTGGCTGAGATATCCAGCAGACACGCACAACCGGCTGGCGACCCGATAACCCCCAGCATTGAAAAACAGGCCATTTACCGTCCACTGGTCGAAAAATACATCCGGTTGCAACAAACTTTACGAGATACATTTATCAAAATGGACCAATCATCAGGACACTAATCATATGAAAAAACAAGTGCGAATCTGTATGTTGGGCGCCGGCCGCGTGGGCCGGCTACATTCTGGCACAATCACCCGCTATATATCCGACGCCACGGTCACTGCCCTCGTAGACCCGGCCGAGTCGATCTTGCAAGAAACCGGAAAGGATTTTGGCATAGAGACTCAATTCACATCCTTTGAGGAAGCCCTGGATAAAGCTCTTTTTGACGCCGTCGTTATCACCACGCCCACATTCACCCACCGGGACCTGGCCGTACTAGCGGCCGAGCAGGGCAAACATATCTTTTTAGAAAAGCCTATGGCCCTGAACCTGGCAAAATGCGATGATATTATCGCGGCGGCCGAAAAATCCGGCGTGATTCTGCAAATGGGCTTCATGCGGCGATCCGATCCCGACTTCATGGCTGCGGTCGAAAGGATCCAAACCGGCGAGATTGGCGAACCGACGATGATTAAAACCCTGACCCATGGACCGGGCCTGCCACCCGCCTGGGCCAATGATATTCGCACTTCCAATGGCATGCTGGCCGAGGTTACCAGCCACGATTTTGATACCATTCGTTGGTTGATGGGCTCCAACATCGAACGCATCTACGTCGAAACGGCCAACTTCAAGGGCGCCGAGCGAGGCGCCACCGCAAAACACTTCTACGACAACATGTTTGCCACCATGAAGCTAGAGTCGGGCGCCTTGGGAAATATCTCCGGTGTCTGTCCCTGCGACTATGGTTATGACGCTCGAGCCGAGGTCATCGGAAAAAAGGGCATCATGATCATTGGCGAGATGAAGGGCCAGGCTGTTACCGTTACAGTTAATCGTGACCAAGGCCTGGTCACGCCAATATACAGGCGCTGGCCTGAACGATTTGCCTGGGCTTATATCAACGAGATACAGCACTTTGTGGAGTGCGTGTTGACCGGATCGACACCCCGAGTTACGGGTGAAGACGGCCGTTGGGCAGTGGCTGGCGTATTAGCTGGCACCAAGTCATTTCTAGAAGAACGACCCGTGTATCTCAAAGAAGTCCTTGAGGCAGATAACCCTGCCCCCTGGCTCGCGGGTAACTAAGTTTTGATGGAGATAACACGATGTTAGCAGCCGTTTATCACGGTCCCCATGATATACGGGTAGAAACGGTGCCAAAACCCGAGATTGGTCCAGAAGAGGTGCTCTTAAGAGTTTTAAACGCCAGCATATGCGGCACGGACATTCGCATCTTCCATGGCCATCACCGGAAATACCCGCCGGGCACGCTGCGCATTCCCGGCCACGAGATGGTGGGTGAAATCGATCAGGTCGGCGATAACGTCAGGGGTTTTGAATTGGGCCAACGCGTCTTTCTGGCCCCCAACATGGGTTGCGGCCACTGCCGGCAATGTATCTCCGGAAATAACAACATCTGTGCCAATTATGACGCTATTGGCGTGACCATTGACGGCGCTTTCGCCGAATATGTGCGGGTGCCTGCAGCGGCTGTCTTGCAGGGAAACTTGATGCCCATTGGCGATGAAGTCGATCCTTCCGTAGCGGCTCTCATCGAGCCCTTTGCCTGCGTTCTACGCGGGCAAGATGCGGCTGACCTACGCGATGGGGACATCGTCCTGGTGATGGGCGCCGGCCCCATAGGCGTCATGCACGTCAAGCTGGCCAATCTAAAAGGGGCTATCAAGGTCATTGTCAGCGAGCCGATTGCCGAAAGGCGGCAACAGGTTCTTCAGCTTGGCGCGGATGTGGTGGCTGACCCAATAAATCAAGACCTGAAAGAGATCGTCATGGCCGAAAGTAATGGGCGGGGTGCCGATGTGATCATCACCGCGGCGCCGGTTCATAAGGTGCAGGAATCGGCCCTGGCGCTGGCGGCCATTGGTGGCCGGATAAACTTCTTTGGCGGCTTACCCAAAGATGATCCCATCATCCAGTTTAATTCCAATCTGGTTCATTACAAAGAACTCGTCGTCACCGGGACGACGGCTTGCAGCACCCACGATTGTTTACGCGCGGCCGAACTGGTTAACTCAAACCGACTGGATCTGTCGCACCTGATCAGCCAGCGCTTTTCCTTAGATGAAACACCGGCGGCTTTTGTTGCCGCCGAAGATAGAAAGACCCTGAAGGTCGTCTTGGAGCCCTAGATGGTTCAACCACACGTGCGAACGGTTTTGGGGCAAATCCCGCAGGATGAGCTTGGATTCGTTGACGCCCATTCACACACCTGGATAGATGTTGTCGAGGGCGCCGGCCCGGACGCACCCCATCTAAACGACGAAGAAACCATCTTGGCCGGACTTGAAGCTTATTCCAATGCTGGCGGGTGCGCTATCGTCGATTGCCAGCCCGGTTACTGTGGTCGGAACGGTATTAAGCTGGCCCGGTATGCGGACTTGAGTGGTGTAAACATCGTGGCATGTACCGGCTTTCACCGCCGTCAGTATTACGGATCAGAGCCCGGACCATGGAAGATGTCGGCACAAGAAGCATGCGACTTCTTCCTGGATGAAATCAAAAACGGCCTCTGCGAAACGAGGTCAACACATCGTGTTGTCTGGCCTGGATTCATCAAGATCGCCGCCGAAAAGACATTGGCAGAATCGCCCAAAGCCTTATTTGAAGCCGCTGCGATCGCCTGCCGGGTGACAGGTCTTGCCATTGAAATGCACACTGAACGCGGCGCCGACCTGGAGAGTTTTCTGGCCTTTTTCCTGGGACGCAAGGTATCCCCTTCTCGCCTGGTTTTCTGCCATGTGGATAAAAGGCCCGATTTCGGCCTGCATCGAGAATTAGCCGGGGATGGTGTTCTGCTGGAATACGACACCTTTTTCCGGCCGTATTACCAACCCGAAGATCATGTCTGGCCTCTCTTGAATCAGATGATCCAGGCCGGATTGGGATCGAGCGTAGCTTTGGCCACCGACATGGCCTCTGAAAACATGTGGCAACAGCTGGGACCAGCCGCTTTTATCACCGAGATAGGTGGGCGTTTAAGAAATGAGGGGATCGATCCAATCACATTGCAGCAGTTGCTGGGCGGCAACATCGTCGGCCGCCTGGCCATCACCGATGAGTAAAAGGGAGCATTATGAAAGACGTGCCATTTACTTTTGAACTAAATAAGCCTGATTTCATTCCTACGGAGTACTACAATCATATCAAGCGATCTCTGAGCGCCATGAAAGGTCAATTTTGGGATCGAGAAGCTTACAATCGTCTGTTGGCCATTGAAGACATAGTACTTTACGAAGTATACGAAATCAAACGACCAGAGATGGCTGGTGAGTTACTCCATGGCATTTCCATCGTCCATCCCGGTAAGGTGGGTGAGGAATATTTCATGACCAAGGGTCATTTCCACACGGTTCTGGAAACGGCTGAGGTCTATTATTGTCAGAAGGGTCAGGGGGTCATGGTCATGGAAACCCCAGAGGGTGACTGGGCCGTCGAGCCACTCAATCCCGGTCGAGTCCTGTACGTGCTCCCTCGCTGGGCTCACCGTTCGGTGAACACCAGCTCGGAAGAAGATCTGGTCACCTTCTTCGTTTATCCCGGAAACGCCGGTCATGATTACGGCACTATCGAGGAACATGGTTTCCGGAAAATGGTGATCGATCGGAACGGCCGACCAACCATTACAGACAATCCCCGCTGGTCAGCGCCGGATAGAAGAAAATGAAGCCTCTGACAGAATGCCATGTGCTCGTCACACCAACTTCTTACGGACGCAATGATGCCCGGCTAAAGAGCGAGTTGGAATTGCTGGTCGGAAAGGTCACCTACAATACGACCGGCAAGCCCCTCTCCTCAGAACAGCTACAGGGATTATTACCTGATGTTGATGGCTATATCGCCGGATTAGATGTTATCGATTCGGCCGCCTTTAGTGCGGCCCATCATCTAAAGGTGATAGCCCGTTATGGCGTTGGTGTCAGCAACGTCGATTTGAAAAGGGCTGCCGACCTTGGCATCGTGGTTACCATCACCCCGGGCGCCAATTCTAAGTCGGTGGCTGAATTGACCATTGGCCTGATGTTGAACCTGGTCCGGCCTATTATTTATGCCGCGACGTCAACTCATAAGGGCCAGTGGCCTCGTACGCAGGGGGTATCCCTTGAAGGCAAGACCGTTGGCCTGATAGGTCTGGGTGCCATTGGCAAAGAAGTCGCCCGCCGCCTGGGGGGTTTTGATTGCCGCATCCTGGCCAATGATGTGATTGTAGATCGCGATTTTGCGGATTCCATTGGTGTTCAAATCGTCGATCGGGATATCTTATTAAACGAGTCCGATATCGTCTCTTTGCACATACCGGCCCTGCCAGAAACTCAGGGAATAGTTGATGCGGCCTTCCTGGCCAGCATGAAGCCTGGATCATATTTGATCAATACAGCCCGGGGCGAACTGATCGACGAGGGTGCGTTATTCGAAGCTTTGGACTCGGGCCACTTGCGAGGTGCAGCCCTAGACACCTTTGTGAAAGAACCTCCCGGGGGCGACAACCCGCTGCTTAGCCTGTCTCAAGTGATAGCCACCCCCCATATGGGCTCGCATACCGACGGCGCTACTAATGCCATGGGCTGGATGGCCCTCAGAGATTGCCTAGCTATTCTCAAGGGCGAGGAACCGGCCCATCAAGTAACCTAATTCACCACGAGAGGAATTATGAGCAAACAAACAACCTTAGACACGATTCGCCAACTTGGTCTTCTCTCCGTCTTGCGCGGCCCGTCTTTCGACCTCACCCTGCAGATGGTCGATGCCCTTGTCGCCGGTGGGGTATGGGGCATCGAGATCACGTTCACAACACCCAACGCGCTGGAAGTGGTCAAATCCCTTGACCGGCGTTTCGGCGATCAGATCCTGCTAGGCATGGGCACGCTGACCAAACCCGAACAAGCGGCTGCCGCAAAAGAGGCCGGTGCCCGCTTCCTGGTCAGCCCCCATTGTGAAAAAAGTCTTGCTGGGGCCATGAAAGAGACTGGTCTGCCGATCATGTTAGGCGCATTAACCCCAAGCGAAGTGATTTTGTCCAGGAAATTGGGTTCAGATGTAGTGAAGCTATTTCCTGGTTCTTTGGGTGGGCCAGAGTATTTGAAAGCCCTGCGCGGCCCTTTTCCCGATATCCCCATCATGCCTACCGGTGGCGTGAGCCAGGACAACGTCAGCGATTGGTTCGCCGCCGGCGCTTTCGCCGTCGGTGCCGGCAGCAACCTCTGCCCAACTGCTCTGGCGCAGGAGAGGCGTTTCGGCGAGATCACGGCCCTGGCCAAAGCTTTTGTACAGGCCGTTGCCTCGGCCCGTAGCCCGGTCGGGAAATTGTAACCATTTACATATTGTAGAAGGAACATCATGGAAAATTACAACATCGTAGCCAAAAAGGTCCCAACATTTTATTTCATAGGCGTCACGACTGGGAAATCTTCGATCATGAAGGTTTTCCCCCTATGGATGAAGGAGCTCGGGCGCCCCGAAATCGTCATCGAGGGGGTAGATTTGAAGATCCACGACGAGCCAGAAGCATACTGCGCGGCCGTGGCTCAGATCAAATATGATTCCCTATCCCTAGGCGCTCTGGTCACCACTCATAAGATCGATTTGTACGAGGCAACCAGGGATCTATTCGACTATTTCGACCCTTATGCCGAGATCACCGGCGAATTGTCCAGCATCTCAAAATTAGACGGCCGGCTCGAAGGTCATGCCAAAGATCCCATCTCAGCTGGATTGAGTATGGATCATATCCTCGGCGAGGATTACTTCGAACGCACCGGTGGGTACGTTTTATGCTTCGGCGCAGGAGGATCTGCTGTTTCTACCGTTTTACACTTGACAAATAAGGTAAACAAAGGGGATCGACCCGACAAATTCACGGTCGTGAACCGTTCTCAACCCCGGCTGGATCGCATGAAAGCCATGGTCGAATATTTAAACACCGACATCGAGATGGTTTACATTTGCAATCAGGATCCCCGGCGAAACAACGAGATCATGGCTAGTTTACCTGAGGGCAGTATCGTCATCAATGCCACCGGCATGGGCAAAGATATTCCAGGCTCGCCTATCACCGACGAGGGACTATTCCCCTTGAACGGCATCGCCTGGGAATTTAATTATCGTGGTGAGCTGGACTTCATGCACCAGGCACTTCGCCAGTCCGAATCGCGCAAGGTCTTTGTAGAGGATGGCTGGGTTTACTTCTTACACGGTTGGACCCAGGTTATCGCCCAGGTTTTACATATCGACATCGACGACGAGTTATTCGCCAGGTTGGATGAAGTGGCGGCAACAACCCGCAAATAATTTATAATTAAAGAAGAGTCTTCCTGCGACTGCCTTGTCTTGATTGGCCAAGCCTCTCTATGAATGAAAATCATGGTGCCGATCGAGACTCGATAAATATCCTGTCCATACTTGATAATTCTGTCTAATTTCTGAGGAGGTCAATTTATGAAAGCCCGTTTGGTTCCACTCTTCTTCAAGGGAAAGGATGCCGATTTTGACACCCAGTTAGACAACTTGAAGACGTTGCTGGAAGGGGAAGCGCAGATCCTTGATCCAGTGCCATTAGGCGGCCCACTGCCACCGGCCGAAGCCGTCCTATTCCCCCAACTGTTAGGAGAAGCCTACCGGCGACTTGAAGATTTTAAGGCTATCGACGTCCCCATCCTCGTGGCCACCTCCGAATTCGGCATGTTAAACATGTGGGATTGGGAAATCGTCAGTTATTTAAGAACCGAAGGCCTCAATGTTGTCGCTCCTTACAGGCTCGACCACACTAAAAGAGCCTGCAAAGGCCTGGGGGTCAAGCGGGAGCTAAAACAAACCAAGTTCTTGGTGTTCCAGGATAATCCTGGGGAAGGCATGCAGGGTGAAATCTTCAAGCGCTTCTACTGGTGGGAAGACGAATGCGTCCAACGAATGATGGATAAGTTCGGCATCACCTTGCTCAAGAAAAGCTTCAAGGAGATGGGAGCGGCCGCCAAGCAGATTCCCGATGCCGAGGCAGAAGCGGTTTGGAGCGAGTGGCAACTGCCAACAGCTGGTCTCTCCCAACAACAGCTCAATAGCGCCGTCAAAGTCTATATCGCCCTCACCCGTGCGCTAGATAAGGATGAAGATATTCGGGCCGTGGGCATTAACTGTCTTAATGAGTCCTTCTATTCGGACACGACCCCCTGCCTAGCCTGGAACATGCTCTATGAAGAAAGGCAACTTATTTGGGGTTGTGAAGCCGACACATTGTCGATGATGACCAAGTACATTCTCCACAGATCGTTAGACGTGCCCATCATGATGACCAATATCTACCCCTTCCTGATGGGCCAGGCCGCCCTTAAGCACGAGCGTATCGAAAAGTTCCCCGACGTTCCCGATCCCGAAAACCACATTTTGGTCGCCCATTGCGGCTATTTAGGCGTCTTACCCACCTCTTTCTCCACCGAATGGGCCTTGAAGTCGAAAGTTCTGGCTATTGTGGATGATAATGCCTCGGCTATCGACGCCCGCTTACCCGAAGGGAACATTACTCTGGCTAAGCTCCATCCCACCATGGAAAAATGGACCATAGCCGAAGGCAGCCTGACCGGTTACGCTCAATATCCCGGTTCCGATTGTTTAAACGGCGGCGTTCTCAAGATATCCAACGGTCAGAAACTGTTAGATACCGTGTCCTCACACCACTACTTGCTCATGACCGGGCATAACCTGGCCGATATCAAGATGTTGTCCAAGCTATTTGATCTGGAGGTAGAGGAGATCTAGTGGATTCAACGAAATCGTACGAGACTTCCAATATGAAAAATCGAATAAGCGAGGCCTTTTCAACCCACTTTGGAGAATCTCCCCAGCTCGTCGTCCGGGCTCCGGGCCGGGTCAACCTGATCGGCGAGCACACTGATTATAACGACGGCTTTGTTCTGCCTATGGCTATCGATCGCGCCGTGTGGATTGCTCTCAGACCGCGTCCTGACAGCATCGTGCGAGTCTTTTCGGCCGACTATGAAGGATGGGGCAAATTCGATCTGGCCAACTTCAGCCACGAGAATGCTGGTTGGCTGGAATATATCAAAGGAACAGCCTGGTCTTTACAACAGGCGGATTACAAGCTGCAAGGTTGGGAAGGTGTGATGGCTGGAGATGTACCCATCGGCGCGGGCCTTTCCTCCAGCGCAGCCCTAGAGATGGCTACCGCCAGAGCCTTCGCGGCCGTATCCGGCCTGGCCTGGCAACCGGCCCCAATGGCCTTGTTGGGCCAGAAGGCGGAAAACAAGTGGGTGGGCGTCAATTGCGGCATCATGGACCAGATGATCTCGGCCGCCGGCGAGGCAGACCACGCTTTGCTCATCGACTGTCGCTCTTTGGTAATCCGGAGCGTTCCCTTGCCGGCCGATACCATGGTGGTGGTGATGGATACGGCCACGCGCCGGGGTCTGGTCGATTCAGCTTACAATGAAAGGCGGGCCCAATGTGAACAGGCGGCCGCTTACTTCGGCGTCCAGGCGCTGCGGGATGTTTCCCTAGAGAAATTTAGGGCGGAAGCGGCTGGACTTGATCCCATTACCCGCCGCCGGGCCCGGCACATCATCACCGAGACATCACCATGGGCCGGCTCATGAACGATAGCCACACCAGTTTGCGAGACGACTTCGAGGTCTCCAACCAAGAGCTGAACATCATGGTAGAAATTACTCAAGCCCAAGAAGGCTGCTATGGAGCCCGGATGACCGGGGCCGGTTTCGGTGGTTGTGCCGTTGCTCTGGTGAGGTCAAACGTGGTTGGCACCTTCGCCCAAACCATCACGCAGTCTTACCAGGCTGCCACACAATTGGAACCCAGCATCTATATATCTGAGGCCACCAATGGCGCGGAGTTAATTGGCAGTTAGTCACTAACCGGTTAAGATTGCCTTCAAATCATTAAGCGGACGCACAATCGTAAACCATATGTCGACATGAAAGATCCGCTTCTCTTCCTCCCAATCGCGATCATATTCTGTGCCGCTGTCTTGCCGGCACTCTTTGGGCTGCCGACCTTGAACCGGCGATTGCTTCATGAGCGACCTTCGGTCACCCAACTTAGTTGGTTGCTGGCCCTGGCACCTCTGTCCGCCTTCGCCTTTCTGATTACGCGCACGGCCGAGATAGACCAGGGCACTGTTTTCATCTGGGAAATACCCTGGATCCCAACCCTCGATCTGTCCCTAAGCCTCTACCTGGATGGATTAAGCCTTCTTTTCGCACTCATCATAACCTTCATCGGCATCTTGATCGTCGTCTACACTGGGCAATACTTCAAAGGTGATCCATCCGCCTGGCGCTTTCTGACCTACATCCTCCTATTCATGGCAGCCATGCTAGGTCTGGTGATGGCCGGCGATATCATCACGCTGTTTATCTTCTGGGAGATGACCAGTATCGTCTCCTATTTATTGGTCGCCTACAAATACAAAGATAAACAGGCCAGAGACGGTGCTTTCAAGGCCCTATTCATAACCGGTGGCGGTGGGATCGCCCTTCTGGCGGGATTACTCTTCGTAAGTTATACGGTTGGCGGCACCTCCTATGCTGCTATTCTGAACAGCGGCGATATCCTACGCAACAGCCCCTTTTATTTGGTTATGTTAAGTCTAGTGGCGTTTGGGGCTTTCACTAAGAGTGCCCAATTCCCGGCTCACATCTGGTTACCGGGTGCCATGAGTGCCCCCACACCAGCCAGCGCCTATTTACATTCGGCAACAATGGTCAAGGCCGGCATTTATTTGTTGGCTCGCTTAAACCCAGCCCTGGGTTTCACAGAAGCCTGGTTCTTATTACTCACCTTTGTGGGATTGGTCTCTATGCTCGCCGGAGCCTACCTGGGTCTGAAACAAAACGACTTGAAAGCACTACTGGCTTACTCGACCATCAGCCAGCTGGGCGTTTTCGTCATGTTAATCGGCCAGGATGTGGAGACGGCCTATAAGGCCTTGATGATCGGCGTTTTAGCCCATGCGCTTTACAAGAGTTCTCTCTTCATGGCCGTGGGCATTGTCGATCATGAGACTGGGACAAGGGATCTTCGCCGTTTGGGTGGGCTACGTCGGTTGATGCCCATCACCTTTGGCATCACCACATTAGCCGCCCTTTCGATGGCCGGATTGCCGCCATTATTTGGCTTCCTGGCTAAAGAAACGCTGCTGGCGACGGCTGTACATCCCTCTCTGCCGGCGTCCTTTTCCTGGCTCTTGACGGCAGCTAGCGTCGCCGCTGGGGCATTGTTGCTGGCCCAGGCCGGCATGCTGGTATGGGACACTTTCATGGGAAAACCTCGGGATCCGAGCATTCATGGACACGAACCAGTCTGGCCTATGTTACTGGCACCGGCAATTCCAGCCCTTCTCTCGCTACTCTTTGCGCTACTCCCCGGCCCCAAAGAAGAGGCCATCTTTCTGGCCAGAGCGGCCAGTGCTGCCTATAGCCAGCCAGTTTCTGTTTCCACCAAATTGTGGACGGGTTTGAATGTGCCCTTTGCGTTATCGCTGGTAGCAATTAGCCTGGGCACGCTCCTGTTTATCTTCCGGCAGCCGGTGCGAAACGTACAAGAACGGATCGCGCCCAGCCTGAGCTTTAATGCTTTATATCTCTGGGTCCTGAAAAGCACCGATCAGGGCGCGTATTGGGCAACGCGCCTGCAGCAGGGCAAGTTGAGGAATTATCTGGTTATCATTTTATTGGCTGCATTGCTTCTGGTCCTCGGGTTTAGCAACCGGTTTTTACTGCCTGTTCTCTTGGACTTCTCGATGATTAACATCGATTTTTCCGGCGAGTTGACTGCCCTACGAATTTTTATCCTGTACGTCGCCGTGGGGGCATCCTTGGCCACTATCTGGTTGCGCCGTGATTTCTTCGCCATCCTGGCCGTGGGAGCATTTGGCTTAAGCATTGCCGTGTTCATGCTGTTGGAACCGGCTCCAGACGTAGCCCTGGTCCAGATCGTGGTCGATATCTTAGCCACAGTTATCCTGGTGCTCGCTTTGACTCGACTGCCCAGGCAACAGCGCCGGCAAGCCCAGGACGTGACCGATGTGACTTTTAGACAACGTCCATCACTAGTGCGCGACACCTTGATTGCCGCCAGTGCCGGGATAATCGTCTTCTTAATCAGCCTGATAGCCTTATTAAGCCGGCCTCATGCAACGCTTGTAACACCTTATTATGAACAGACTGCCAAGCCACTGACAGGCGCGGCCGATATTGTCGGGGCTATCGTCGTCGATTTCCGGGCCCTGGATACCTTGATTGAGATCACTGTTTTTAGCGTGGCCGGGTTAGGCATCTACACTTTGCTCCGTTATGCCGCCAGAAAATTCGGTGACACCGGCCGGCAGGTCGACGAATTGCCGCCAGCAGACGGCAAACAATTCTCTACCCTGGGGGTCGGTGGTGTCCGGCTCTCTTCCTTCATCCGGACCCCGGCCTATGTCACCCTGCCCCTCACCATGATTCTCGCCGCTACCCAAATGATGTATGGTCATGACCAACCAGGGGACGGCTTCACGGCCGGAGTAATCATTGGCCTCGCGGTCGGTCTATGGTACGTCGTCTTCGGCTACGAGGAAATACGGCAGCGTTTGCCCTGGCTAAAAGGTGTCCCCCTTATCGGTGCTGGCATCCTTCTGGCTATTGTCAACGGCATCGCCACCGAACTAATAAAAGGCAACTTCTTAGCCAACGTGGATTACGGCGAGCTCATTGCCCTTCCGCTGCCAAAGGGATTTCATATCAGCTCCTCTTTCCTGTTTGAGTTAGCCATTTGCCTGACTGTTCTGGGCAGTGTCGCCCTGATGCTCAACAACCTTGGACATCCTGGCCGCGAAGATCGGGAAAGCACTCAACGATTGCGCGAGATCCACGAACAAGAGCACGAAGCAGCCCGCGCGACCAGACGGTCTTTTTCCATCGGGTCCGCTGGCCACGATGGTGAGCAAAAAGCTCTTGGCGAAGACAAGCAGCCGGGATCGGCTTAATATTGGAGACCTATAAATGGAATTATTTACCGCACTAGCTATAGGGCTAATTTTTGCCATTGGCGTATTTCAGATGTTGAGGCGCAACGTCATCCGCTCGGTCATTGGCCTGATCATCATGGCTAATGCCGTGAACTTGTTCTTACTTATTGCCGGGGCCTACAATGGATTAGAACCCGCCTACGTTGGTGTTAGCGGCCAGCGTAGCGACGCCCTGCCCCAGGCTCTGGTGTTGACCGCCATCGTCATCAGCATGGGTGGTACGGCCTTTGTTCTGTCCATGTTATACATCATCTCCTCACGATATAAGACGAGTGACATGGATCAAGTGGACGGATTGAAGAATTAAGAGTGCCACGCTCCCACTTATGCGTAGTGACGAGTGGACATTTGAGGTTCGAAGGTTTAGGGGTTTCATGTATGTTTAGTCTGCAGTTTCTGCTCGCGCTGAATGAAATGGGCGACCTCTTGACAGTTAGCAATCAATTTGTCATTTTGCCTGTTTTGGTACCATTAGTCGGCGCCATGGTAGCCTTGCTTCTACGCCGGCGACGCTCCCTACAAGCAGGGTGGACGCTGGCTACAATGTTAGTCGCGCTGGCCATTAGCGTGATGGTGCTGTTAGAGGTCTCCCGGAACGGCCGCCCTCTCGTCTTTGATAGTGGGGGTTGGCCAGCGCCATTTGGCATCACCATCGTCGGCGATATGCTCTCGGCTACATTTGTGGTCATGGTCCAGTTGGTCATGGTAGCGGGTATTCTGTACGCCATCGGCAGCAAGGACACGGCCGTAGGTTATCCCACTTTTTTCCCCCTCTTTTTACTGCTAGCAACGGGTTTGACCGGCGCCATCTTTACGGGGGATCTGTTTAACATGTTTGTATTCGCCGAACTACTGGTCATCTCAGGAACGGTGCTGACAGCGATCTCCGACGACCGGTTCGGTACTGAAGCAGCCTATAAGTACTTTTACATCAGCTTATTAGCCTCCTTCTTCATGTTGTTATCCATCGGCTGCCTTTACGCCTCTTATGGAACGTTGAACATGGCCAACCTGGCTGACCGGATTGCGGTAAGGGACCTGCAGCCTTTACTATTACCGGCCATCGGCTTTTTAATGGCTACATTCATGATCAAGAGCGCTGTCTTCCCCATGCACTTCTGGCAGCCGGATTTCCACGCGGCCTCGCCAACGGCGGTCAGTGCCATGCTGTCCTCTGTGGTGGTCAAATTGGGCGTTTACGGCTTCTTGCGGATGACGACCTTGTTATTCATCGAACAAGCACCCATTATTCGCCTAATATTGCTGATATTGGGTATTACCGGCATCATCTTTGGCGGGTTATCGGCCATCGGTACCAACAATGTGAAACGTATGCTGGCCTATTCCACGGTCGCTCAAGTCGGTTTCATATTGGTAGGGATCGGCTGGGGAACGACCCTGTCCATTACCGCCGCCATCGTCTTTTCCGTCAATCACAGCCTGATTAAAGCGGCCCTGCTCATGCTGGCCGGTTACATCGCCAGCCGCGCACCGGTCAAGTCGGCCGCATTCGGCGTCGTAACCGGAATCGGCCGTTTCCTACCTTTATCCGGCCTTTTGTTTTTCTTTGGCATCCTTGCCCTGGCCGGCATTCCACCGACGAATGGTTTTATCAGCAAGTTATTGCTCTTTGGCAGTGGTATCGAAGGCGCCGAATTTGTTTCCCTGCTGATCATCGGTCTGGCCAGTATCTTGACGTTGATTTATACAATCCGGGCTTTTCAGCGTATCTGGTGGCAAAAACCGGCCGAAGATGTCCAGATAAAGGCCAGTGGTGATCACTTGCTGGCGCCGTCTTTGCTGGTCGGACTAATCTTGCTCCTGGGTTTGTGGTCTGATCCATTGATCAAGACAGCCGAGCAAACCAGCCTTTGGCTGGCCGATCCAATGGCATACATTCAGGCCGTCTTAGGAGGATAACCTTGTATTATTTACGAACCATCTTCTTGCTAACATTAGCTTATATCGCGCTGGTGCCGAACTTCGAGATCTTGAATATCCTGGCTGGGGTGCTCGTTGCCACCATCGTCGTCTTGCTCGTTCGCCCTCAACCCTATCCACTACGCTGGCGCCATTTGCCGTCGACGATCATTGCCTTGATCCGTTATATCTTCGTCGTGGCCTATGATTTGATCGTCAGCGGGATTCAGGTGGCCCTTATCGTCCTGAATCCGCGCCAATCACTTCATCCGGGTATTATTACCATACCCTCCAAAACCGAGTCGGAAGTGGCTCAAGCACTAAATGCCCATGCTATTACATTAACGCCGGGCGAGATCGTCGTCGAAATGGACGAGGACGGAACCATGTATACCCACTGTCTCAACGCAACTGATTCCGAGCAACTTGTTGACGAGGCGCAAGAGATGCGCGCCGAATTATTGGAAAAGATCCTCGCCTAGGCCCAGGTGAAGTAGAGGCTGAGGAAAGACGATATATGAGTTGAACAGGAGAAGTGATGGACAATGTTTTGTTGATCGTCGTTTATAGTGCGCTTGCCCTCCACGTGGTCATGATAGCTGTGGCTGTGTGGCGTGTCTGGCAGGGCGAGAACGTTGTCGAACGGTTGATAGCCGCTGAACTGGTGGCCACGCTGATCCTGGCTATCCTGGTGCTTATTTCCCTGATCGACCGGGACAGCATCTATATTGACGTGGCTTTAGGTCTGGCTGCATTGGGCTTCGTAAGCACGATTGCCCTGGCCAAGTACGTGGCCGACGAGCAGATGTTTTGACATTTTCTTTCGACCGTAATAGCTTATCTGAATGATATGCTGATTCGGAGCTAAATGGAGCGATAAATGGAAACATTTCAAGCCTTGATTGCTATGATCGCCGTACTGGCCGGCACCTTCTTTTCCCTGGTGGGCATCCTGGGCTTCCTGCGCTTTCCAGACGTCTATACCCGGCTGCATGCGGCCGGCAAGGTGGGCGTTTTTGGCGTCGTGCTGTTGCTGTTAGCAACGACCATCTGGACCCCGTTAGGTTGGGGCCGAGCCTTACTCTTGATATTATTGCTGTTGATCTCCGCACCGGTAACCTCCCACGCCATCGCCTCGGCCGCTTATCGGATAGGCATCCCGATGAAACAAGCCGTTCGTGACGACCTGGCAGCAGCACAGGGACGACACGACCAAAATCAAATGAACTAGCGTGGATAATGCCCTTTACGAATGCCAGCTAATTATTGGCCGCCATTACGCTCTAATTTCTTTGCTTCTATCACTCATATTTGGTCGCCTGCCCAACCAAAGATTATGACTTAATCTTGTCAATCTTGTTGATCTTGTCTAATTTTGAAGGAAATGTCTATTTCCAGTGGCTGAACTGATCTTACCCGGCCTGATAGACGTTCACACCCATCTGCGGGTGCCGGGCGGTGAGTACAAGGAAGACTTCGCCACCGGCACGGCCGCAGCCTTGGCTGGTGGCATTACTACCGTGCTGGCTATGCCCAATACTGGCCCACCCTTGACCACCCCTGAACTGTTGCAGGAGACAAGAAAAACAGCCAGCCGGCACATCCGTAACGATGTGGGACTCTTTGCTGGTGCTAGTCCTGCGCACATGGACCACCTGCCTGCTTGCGCTCCCTATGCCGTGGGCCTCAAGATCTACCTCAACGACACTTTTGGCCCTTTGCGAGTCGAAGATCTACCCACCCTGGAAGCTTGCTTCGAGCGCTGGCCGGCCGGCAAGCTTATCGCCATGCACGCCGAAGGTCAAAGCTTGGCCACTGGCATTGGCTTGGCCGCCGCTTACGACCGGCCGGTCCATTTCTGCCACATCAGCCGCCGGGATGAGATTGAGCTGATAGCCACAGCCAAAGGACGAGGCCTACCGGTCACTTGCGAGGTAACGCCCCACCACCTCTTCCTGACGGATGCCGACGCCCATCGTCTGGGGCCTCGGGGCACCATGCGGCCGCCTTTGGCCGAAAAGAGTGATAGGGAAGCGCTTTGGGCCCATATCAATAGCACCATCGATTGTATCGCCACTGATCACGCCCCTCATACGCTAGCCGAGAAACAATCGCCAGATCCACCGCCGGGCGTTCCTGGGCTGGAAACCTCCCTAACCCTAATGTTAACGGCCGTCCACGAAGGCTGGCTGACCATCGAAAGTCTGATCGAACTGATGGCCAGCAACCCCCGGCGCATTTTCAACCTGCCGTCCCAGCCTGACACGAGGGTCGAGGTAGATCCGGAGGCCACCTTCACCATCGCCGACGAAATCTTGCACACAAAGTGCGGCTGGACCCCTTTCGCCGGTCTGACCGCCCACGGCCAGGTGCAACGGGTCATTCTGCGTGGAGAAACAGTTTACGAAGACGGCCAGGTCCTGGCACCTCCTGGAAACGGCCGCCTTCTACCTTACATCGAACAGAGCAATAAAATCACGTCAATCTTGTCCGATCAATAAGGAGGATCCTATGTTCATCGTTCACGTCAATGTCCATGTCAAACCAGGCCAGGTAGAAGCTTTCAAAGAAGCTTCGATCGAGAACGCCCGCAATAGCCTTCAAGAGCCGGGTGTGGCCCGTTTCGACGTCATCCAGCAGCAAGACGACCCCAGCCGTTTCGTCCTGGTAGAGGTCTATCGCACGGCCGATGACCCGGCTAAACACAAGGAGACGGCTCATTACCAGAAGTGGCGGGATACGGTAGCCGGGATGATGGCCGAACCGCGTTCGGCGGTGAAATATAACAATGTGCATCCTGGCGAAGATGGGTGGGATTCGCCATGAGGTTTGAATTTGCTACGGCGACGCGCATCATCTTTGGGCCGGGGACGGTAGGAGAAGTCCCATCGTTGGCGGCCGGATTCGGCCAACGAGCCTTCGTAGTTACTGGACAAAATCAAGCAAGCGCTATTCCATTATTGGAACAGCTAAATGGCCAGGGGATCGAATTCACGACATATCCCGTAACGGGTGAACCGACGACGACGGTGGCCCTAGAAGGCGCTTGGCAAGCCAGAAAAGTTGGAGCTCAAATGGTGATCGGCCTGGGCGGAGGCAGCGTCCTGGATGCTGGCAAGGCCATTGCCGCCTTACTGACTAACAGTGGCGATTTGTTCGATTATCTGGAAGTGATCGGCCGGGGCCAGCCACTGAAGGAACCCTCTGCCCCGTATATCGCCATTCCCACCACGGCCGGTACCGGGGCCGAAGTGACCCGCAACGCCGTCCTGGCATCGCCAGAGCACAAGGTCAAAGTCAGCCTGCGAAGCCCGACAATGTTGCCCCGGCTGGCGGTCGTCGATCCGGAGCTAACCTATTCCATGCCACCAGCGGTGACCGCCAGCACTGGCCTGGATGCCTTGACCCAGGTGATGGAACCATACGTCTCCCATCTGGCCAACCCGTTGACCGATGCCGTCTGCCGCCAGGGCATCCAGCGGGCCGGCCGCTCTTTGCGCCGGGCCTTCGACAACGGGCAGGACACGGAAGCGCGGAAGGATATGGCTCTGGCCAGCCTGTTTGGCGGCCTGGCTTTAGCCAACGCTAAATTAGGCGCCGTGCATGGTTTTGCCGGGCCCATCGGCGGCATGTTCCCAGCACCACATGGGGCTATTTGCGCTCGATTGTTACCCTTCGTGATGGAGACTAATGTGAATGCTCTGGCTTCCCGCGAGCCAGACTCGTCGGCGTTAGCCCGCTACGATGATGTCGCTCGCCTCTTGACCGGAGACGATACGGCCAGGTCGGCCGATGGTGTCGCCTGGGTCCAGGAGTTGAGCCAGGCCCTGGCCGTGCCACCGCTGTCGGACTTTGGTATGACGCA